>ENA-OQAN01000049-OQAN01000049.1-human-gut-metagenome-genome-assembly--contig:-NODE-49-length-56732-cov-4.313082_pt1 | contig 56732 bp, 61 predicted proteins | sample MGYA00242735_ERZ504527 | MGnify/ENA primary metagenome ERZ504527 (study PRJEB26092, sample SAMD00036230) | human gut metagenome | host: Homo sapiens | study: EMG produced TPA metagenomics assembly of... | reverse complement strand
CAGAGATCAATCCGTTCCTCTTTTAATTCCAGTACAACTTGTGCCCCTCTACTCTCCTCCTCAAGTTCAGCCACTTCTTTTGCCCGTTCCTGCTTCTTATATCCAGTACGGATAAATGCTTATTGTGTGTATCTTTCTTTTCCAGTCAATTCCGTACCGGCTCATAATAAGGGCAATATCATCTTTCTCCGCCTCCGCCCACTGCTTCCATTCGGTATTGCCTTTTCCTTCACTTACAAATCCTCTTGTCGCTAGTGCAGCCTTAAGACTTGTCTTTGTCTCCAATCCTCTCTTACAGCCTGATACCCACGGGATAAAATTCAGATGCAAATGTGGTGTTTCCTCATCCAAATGAATATAGGCACCAATCACATAAAGCTGTGGATTTCGAAGTTGGAACTTTTTCACATAATCCTTCAGCACCCATGTTGCAACCTCTGCAGAATAACTACCTACTCCGGTATCATCCTTGTTGCCTATCTGAACGATAACCTCATAAAATAATTTTTCCTGCTTGCTTCTTGAAATCTTATCATAATAACTTTTAATCTGCCTATCCTTGCGTTTCTGCTTTGCATTATATTCCTTAAGTACCTCGTCAAACAATTTGTGATATGCCTGCTTAATATCCTCATGGATAAGAGTGATATTATTCTTGGTACGGCTGGCATCTACATTGTCAGCTATAAATCTTCTCGTGTTGTGCCCGATGGAACCTTCCCCATTCATAAAACTGATAGTTCTTTCCATAGTCAAAATCCTCCTCTTTTGGTATGTATATATGCACCTCCTTCTTATCCGTAATGAGTGCCGGATACGGCACGAAACAGCAGATTTCCCTGGGAAGGTTTTGTTACTTTTGTCAAAAGTAACGCAAAAGCACTTTGACAGCTTCGCTATCAAAAATGCAGACCCGCAAGCGGGTTTTGCGCTCCTCGCCGGAGTGGCTATACGGCTCTCCCCGCCGGATAAAGTTCCCTTTCGGGAGCTTATGAGTCGCGGATACGCGACATATTATTTACCAGCCACAGCCCCGATACAGAACTTCGCTTATCCCCTAATGAAAACAGTCCACCACATCATGCAGAACTACTTCCTCTGCTATCATTCTTGCCTGAGTTCGTAGCTGATACATTTCCACAAAAGAATTCAACTGCTTTGGTTTATGTTTATGTAACCACTCATTTTCAATATCTTCCAGCAATTCATAAGCCACTTCATTTACCTCTGTTGCTTTATCATGTAATTCTCCAAATCGTAGCAGACTTCTGTATCGCTGCGGATATTCCTTCTGTATGTAATCCATCCACATACGACCATATTTGCCAACATCTGTACTGTTCTCCTCTCCACCTAATGTAATCAACGGATAAAAAATGCCGTCTTTTTCTATGTATTTCACACCTAATTTTTCAAATAATGTTTCTTCGCTCATAGCAGTCACTTCCTTTATATAAAATATCTGTTATTCCTCATTTGGTACTGTAAGGTGTTTCATATCCGCCAATGTTCTCGGTTGTTCCTTGAAGCCTTCCAATATTTCCAGCATGGAACGGATGGGAGTAAGTAACTCCCCATCCATATCCGATGCCTTTTCTATCCTCTCAAGCTCATGCTCAATCCTTTGCAGGTTCTGCCGGAATTGTACCAACATCAACGGATTGCCTGTGGCAACCACCTTTTGATGAAGAACACTCTGGGTAATATAATCCTGCTTGGTACGAAATCCACTGAGCTTCACTCTGTTATTCAGTTCTTCATTTTCCTCCGGCGACATGCGAAATGCGATTGTCACATTACGCCATCTGTTTTTATCATCTCTATTCTTTTCTGACATTGACCAACGCCTCCCTTTCTGTTTCCAGTTGTGCTGCCATATCCGTCTGCACCGTTGGAAATAAATGTGCATAATGATATGTGATATCAACCGCCTCATGCCCGACTCTTTCCCCTATTGCCAATGCTGAAAATCCCAAGTTAATCAACAGAGAAATATGAGAATGTCGTAATCCATGAATTCGGATTCTCTTCACTCCTGCAAGCTTTGCACCTCTATCCATTTCATGATGCAGATAACTTTTTGAAATGGTGAAAATTCTGTCATCATCCTTATTCCATAAAGACTGCTTATGAAATCCTCCATCTCAACAGTAAGAAAATCCGGCATAACAATTGTTCTGTTACTCTTTGGTGTTTTCGGGTCTGTAATTACATCTTTGCCTTCCAGTCTCTGATATGACTTGTTTATCCAAAGCGTTTTCTTTTCAAAATTGAAATCACCCGGTGTCAAGGCAAGCAGCTCACCTTCACGAATACCAGTCCAATAAAGTATTTCAAATGCATAATAGGAAATAGGCTTATCTGCCACGCACTCCAAAAATGCCTGAAATTCCTCCTGTGTCCAGAACTCCATTTCCTTATTTTCTTCTTTGCCCATAGTTCCGGCTTTTCGTGCCACATTATCCTTTAGACCATACATATTTACCGCATGATTTAATATGGCACTTAGCTGATTATGAATGGTTTTCAGATAGGTAGGGGAGAACAACTCCCCATTATCCTTTTTCAGCTTCATAATCTCATTTTGCCACTGGATGACATCCGAGGTCCGAATATCATCCAGTTTTCGCTTCCCGAAATAAGGCAGAATCTTTGTCTCAATGATGTGCTTCTTTGTCAGAAAAGTATTGCGCTTTATTCTTGGCTCTAAATCCGTCAGATAAATATCCACAAAACTTTTGAAGCTCATACTGATACTCTGATCCTCTTTCAGTTTGAAATTCCGCTCCCATTCAAGGGCTTCGCTCTTCTTGGCAAAGCCTCTCTTGGTTTTCTGTTTCCTTGCTCCGGTCAAATCCTTATAATAAGTTCTCACCTCCCACATTCCGGTCCTATTATTCTTGATAACTGCCATCTATCCCACCTCCTTATCCGTAGATAGCCCGTAGATTCGTTTCATAAAATACTGTGTACTGACACGTCCTTTTATTGTCACGAATCCATCAGCCTCAAGTTCCGCATTCAGCCGTCGTATCAGTTTATAGGAATACGATAGTGAAACTCCCAGCATTTCCATTACATCCTGCGCTGTCAAAAATCTCTTGTTCTCCATAAGCTAATGCCTCCTCTCTTTTGTTTTTATTATTCAGTTCATTTTCGAACGGTTGTGATGTGTATTATATTAACAGTTCATTTTTGTACTGTCAATACTTTTTAGCAAAAAACATTTCACTTTTGTACTGTTAATGATATAATGTACGCGAAGGCAAAAGTGAGCATGGAGTTTTGCCGATTGACATGCGAAACATGAACAAGCGGCAAAGCACCATGAGAACGCGCCCGCGAGCGAGGAAAACTGAAGTTTTTTCAAGTTTTTGCCTTCGCAGAAAACGTATTTAGTATTAATGTACGATGCATGATTTGTACCTCGTGTCTCCGTGCATGCTACAACACTCATTCCACGAATAAGGAGCAGTTAAGATGGGCGAGAAATTCACCAGCCGGGTAGGCTATTTGATTCGAAACTTCAGAATTGCATCTGATATGACGCAAAAGGAATTAGCAGATAAATGTGGATTAAACGAATCCACCATCCGAAACTATGAACTTGGAAACAGATATCCGGATGAAGCGACTTTATTAAATATTGCAAACAATCTAGGAGTCAGTTTTTATGCATTATCTGACCCTGATGTTGCAAATATATTCAGCGCACTTCATGTGCTGTTTGACATTGAATGGGCATATGGATTACGCCCTACTATGAAAGGTGAAGAAGTTTGCTTTAAATTTGAAGAGCGGCTTCCAAATGCCGGTCCCCGTCCACAGGAAGACCTTGATAACTTCCGAAAGATGGTTGAGTATTGGGCACGTTTACGAGACAAACTGGAAGATGGAGAAATATCAGAAACGGAATATTATCTTAAAGAGGTAAAATACCCAATGAACCCAATAGACCCAAATAAAGAGTACACTGTTTCGTTGAATCTTGATGATGACGACCAGCTACTGGTTCAAAAAATGAATGAAGATGACGATGTAGAAGAAGCTGCTGAATTGTTAAAAGACTTGTTTCCGGATTTCTCTTATGTGAAAAGGAAAAGGAAACCGAAAAGAGAATAATCTGAAAGGACACAATTATGGATAAATTACAATACGATAGTTTTTACAAATTTCTCGTTTCACTAGGCATGTTGCTTATCACACTACCTGTATTGGCATATCTTTATATACTTAACACAAACTACAAACTCATAAGCCAAAATGATTACGATAACCTATCCGAAATTTCAATTCAAAGGATGAATGATAATTTAAAATTATTAGATTTCACAACCACAATTATGCCTGTAGTTTCCATTGTACTTATTGTAACAGGTCTAGTCTTAATAATTATTGGCTGTTGTAAATGGTATAGCATTCAAAAAGAACTTGACGAGCAAATAAAATCTGATACCATTACCAAAAAGATTAACGCCACACAATTAAGTTCTTCAGAAACTGTTGAAAAAGTAGCTAATGAAATCTCTACAGAACAAAACAATTCAACAAATGTTTTATCCGACAGAGTTGTAAGATACATGCAAATAGAGGATAAATGTTACAAATATTTTTTTCCAAAAGCTTTCTCGCAGATATCTTCTCAAACAAAACTTGCGTATAGGCAGACTCGAATACGATATTATCGCTCTCTCAAAACATACCAAGAATGACTTGATTTTTGAAATCAAATATTGGACTATTACTAATATTACAAATAATAGACTTGAACATTTGATAACGAATGTTAAATATATGTGTGAAAACTATAAATCTAATACAGACCGTAACTGTAAATCTGTGATAGTCATAGTTGCACCCAAAGAAAAAATCGAGAAAATTCAAAACTGCTGTCTCAATCACTTTGATGATTATAAAGATTCACTATTAGAAAATGTTAGCTTTGAATTCTTTGCAGAAGAAGATTTATAAGCAATTCCCCAAACCCCTTTTGGGAATCTTTTGTTTACGAAAAAAACAAATAAAAAACTTTAGAGGTAGAAAATGATTGGATTGATTGTTGCAAGGTCAAAAAATAATGTTATTGGTAGAAATGGTGAGATTCCTTGGAAAATCAAAGGTGAGCAAAAATTTTTTAAGGAACTTACAATCGGAAATATTGTAGTTATGGGAAGAAAATCTTATGAAGAAATTGGTCATCCACTTCCAAATCGCCAAAATATAATAGTATCAAAGACAATGAAATATGAAGGCGAAAACCTAATTACTGTATCATCTTTGGCAGAAGCATTGGCACTTTCTGACAATTCAAATATTTATATAGCAGGAGGGTATGGAGTATACAAAGAGGCTATCCCTTTTGTTGATGTAATGTACATTACAGAAGTAGATATGAATATCGAAGATGGAGATGTATTTTTTCCAGAGTTTGATGTAAATGATTTCGATTTGATTATAGGTGAAACATTTGGCGAGAATACTAAGTATACGAGGACTACATACATAAGAAAGAAGTAGCCATTGTAACCAGGACCTTCCAAGAACGTCCAGACAAATACAATATACTGCAATTTGAATTTGATACTGATCAATCTTGCTTGTTGAGTGTTATTCAAGATATTGAAAATGAAAATATGGTGATATGGTATGATTACACCAAAAATAGGAAGGCGGAAATTATATGCTCAATATAGATGCAAAAGGAATATTAAAAAACACTGGTAGAATAACCCCCATCTTTCCCGGCATTCGTCCTACCACAATGATTAAAAAAAACTGTATGACAACCTCTGTTCTTAGCTTTGATAGTGCTGTATCCTTGAACAAATCTATCCCCGCTTCCATTACTTTTATTTCACCGAAACATTATGCAAATATATTATGGCTCAACAAGTGTTTGGATATATATGAAGGTCCAAGAGTAATAGGCACTTTCATAGTAACTGAAATAACAAATCCTATCCTTGATGCAAATGCTGAAAAGTGGATATTCATTGATGGACGTGATATCCATACGCTTAATGATTTTTTTGACCAAATAGAACAGAAATTAACTTCTAAAATTGACTTCAAAATAGGTCGTAATATGAATGCTTTTAGCGACTTGCTGTGGGGTGGATTTGGCATTCACGAATATGCTGAACCGCTTCACATTGTTTGGATATATTCCACACAAAGCAGAAAGGCATTGGGAAACAAATATTTCGATACAATCATATCAATTATTGAAAACCACGAAAGTAATAACAAATACTTGGAACTATACGATGAACATATATTTTGATCTGTCTTTACGGGGCATCAGATTTCAAATATTAGATAAAATGTCCCTTTTTGACAAAGACTATCTTTCTTCCCTATGAGATAATGCTATATATACGGAGGATGCAAATGGAAAATACAATCGCAAAGAACATCATCTATTATGCTTATAACAGAACTAAACAACATGAAGTAGCAAAAGCGCTAGGCTATTCGACAAAGCAATTGACTAGAATTTGCAAGGCCGTTTTTAATCGTACCTATAAACAATTTCAGCGAGAACTAATTTTCTCCACCATTTTAGAACGAATACGTGACTGCAATACACCTCAATCAATTGCAGATGAATTCTTTAACGGGAATGTACATCAATTGTATGCCTATGTAAAATCTTTCTTAAATGTTCCTCCTAAACAAATCTCAACCAAAGGAGGGCACTATATGACTGCAGCCGAAATACAAATTCTCGAAACCAAAGTAATTACCATGTTGGCTACAAATCCAACCAGAAATCTTACTTTAAAACAATTAGGAGTTCCAAGATTTATTATCACAAATTTAAGACAAAAAGGATACAATATTATCTCAGTTCCAGGTCGTTATAATGGCGGATACAACCTTAACTATACCTCAAAGTCTAATTGTCTTAGCTGGATTAACAACATCCGCATATATCGATATGGATTACCCGGAAATTATTCCTTCTAAATCAGTTTTCAAATATTATTGTCATTTGATTGTCACTCAACTAAAAACGAGCCAAGGAACGCCGTAAATTCGGCATTTCTTGGCTCATGTACATTATTCAAACTCGATCGTTGCCGGTGGTTTTCCGGTGCAATCGTACATGACGCGGTTGATGTGTTTGACTTCGTTTACGATTCGACTGGTTGTTCTTCCGATGACATCCCACGGGATTTCGGCGCTTTCGGCGGTCATGAAATCGGTGGTGGTGACGGCGCGGAGGGCGATGGCGTAATCGTAGGTTCTTTCATCTCCCATGACTCCGACGGAGCGCATGTTGGTCAGGGCTGCGAAGTACTGGCCGATTTCGTGAGCGATTCCGGCTTTGTCGATTTCTTCGCGCCAGATCGCGTCGGCGTCCTGTACCATTTTGACTTTCTCGGCGGTTACTTCGCCGATGATACGGATGCCAAGTCCCGGCCCGGGAATGGCTGACGGAATACAAGGTATTCCGGGATGCCGAGCTCAAGGCCGGCTTTTCTTACTTCGTCTTTGAAGAGGTTGCGCAGCGGCTCGATGATTTCTTTGAAATCTACGTAGTCCGGCAGTCCTCCGACGTTATGATGGGATTTGATGACGGTGGATTCTCCGCCGACGCCGCTCTCTACAACGTCTGGTAGATGGTTCCCTGTACCAGGAAGTCTACAGCACCAATTTTCTTTGCTTCTTCTTCGAAGACGCGGATGAACTCTTCGCCGATGATTTTACGTTTTCTCTCCGGCTCTTCTACGCCTTTTAATTTTGCATAGAAACGCTCCTGTGCGTTGACGCGGATGAAATTCAGGTCGTATGGGCCGTCCGGTCCGAAGACTGCTTCCACTTCATCGCCCTCGTTTTTACGCAGCAGGCCGTGATCTACGAATACGCAGGTCAGCTGGTTTCCGACTGCTTTGGAAAGCATAACAGCTGCTACGGAGGAATCGACTCCGCCGGACAGTGCGCAGAGGACTTTTCCGTCGCCTACTTTTTCGCGGATAGCTTTGATGGATTCTTCTACGAAGGAGTCCATGTGCCAGTCGCCGGCGCAGCGGCAGACATTGTATACAAAGTTGGAAAGCATTTTCTTTCCTTCTTTGGTGTGCAGAACTTCTGGATGAAACTGAGTTGCATAGAGGTTTTTCTCTACGTTTGCAACGGCTGCTACCGGACAGTCATCCGTATGGGCGATGATTTCGAATCCCGGAGCTGCTTTGGAGATGTAGTCGTTGTGGCTCATCCAGCAGATGGTTTTTTCGGATACGTTCTCAAACAGTGCGGAACTGGTATCTACAGTTACCTCAATTTTTCCATATTCTCTGACCGGTGCTACTTCTACTTTTCCGCCGAGCAGATGCATCATCAGCTGTGATCCGTAGCAGATGCCGAGGATCGGGATTCCAAGTTCAAAAATTTCTTTTGTATAAGTCGGGGAATCCGGCAGATATGCGCTGTTCGGGCCGCCGGTGAAGATAATACCTTTCGGCTGAATTTCTTTGATCTTTTCGATGTCTGTTTTGTAAGAATAAATCTCACAGTAAACGTTGCACTCACGTACACGTCTTGCAATTAACTGATTGTACTGACCGCCAAAATCAAGTACGATAACCGTTTCTCTTTTCAAGAACGTTCCCTCCTGTTTTTTCTTCTGTGCATGATGAACTACATGCGTTTTTTGGGTTTGATGCTAATTATAGTAAAGAAACCGTAAAATTTCAACCCCCGAAGTACAGGAATCGTGTTTCTTTTCGCTGTACTTCGGAGGTTTTTTCTTTTTTTTCGGGTCCTTATTCTCCGATGGTGATGGTGTAGCCTGCCTGGAAAGTTTCACCGGCTTTCAGGTGCTGTTCGCCGTATTTGTCTTTTAATTCGCCGTCAAAGCCGACGTTGTCGCAGCGGCCGATCCATGGCTCGAGGCACACGAACGGGGCATCTGCTTTTGGCTTGGACCATACGCCGACGCTCGGGAAGCCTTTGCAGGTGAGAGTGACGTACGGTTTTCCATCCACTTCTACGCCGACGCGCTCGACCTGGGTGTTGTCGAAGATCAGGCGTCCTCGTCGAAAAGGGTTCTGGTGTACGGGATTCTGCCGTCCTGAAGTTTCAGTTTTCTCGGATGTGCGACATCGACGCCTGCTGTTTCCGGGTCGATCAGGACGTATTCGAGTTCGGTCTCGGTGTGGTTTTCCAGGCCTTTGTTGAAGACGATGTCATACTGTTCCGGAATCATGAATGCAGGATGTCCGCCGACGGAGAAGTACATATCATCATCACCGGTGTTTTCTACGTTCCAGGTTATGGTCAGGGTTCTGCCGGAGAGTTCCTGGGTTACGGTGAAGGCAAAATCGAACGGGTAGACTTTTTTTGTTTCTTCGGTCGATACCAGGCGGTGTACTGTTTTGTTTTCGGTGTTTTCGATGCACTCGAATTCGTTGTCGCGGGCGAAACCGTGCTGGCCCATCGGGTATTTGACTCCTTTATGGGTGTAGAAGCCGCCGTTTACTTTTCCGACGAACGGGAACAGGACCGGTGCGTGGCGGTTCCAGAAGGCCGATCGCCGATCCAGACTGCCTCACGGTCAGCCGCTTTATCGTAGATGCTGCTAAGTTCTGCGCCGTGATCGCTGATCTGCACGCGCAGATTTTCGTTTTCCATGGTTCTCATGTTTTGTTTTCCCCCTGTGTTATTTTTTATGGTTTATTCTGGATAGACGAGACGGGAGTCGTCGATTCCGTACAGGACTTCATCCAGGTATTTTTTGCCGAGGTAGTTGGCCATGGAGAGGTTCATGTCCAGATAGTTTCCGCAGTCTTTCGGGGATGCGCCCGGAACTTCGCCTTTGAAATCGCGGATGAATTCATACATTTCGGTGACGAGCGGGACGATGTCTCTGGAGGTGTAATCTCCGGCCAGCAATAGGTAGAAACCGGTGCGGCAGCCCATTGGGCCGAAGTATACAGTTTTGTCTTTCCACTGCTCATGGTTACGGAGGAAGGTGGCTCCGAGGTGCTCGATGGTGTGGACTTCGGCGGTGTTCATGACGGGCTCATCATTTGGGGAGGTCATTCTCAGGTCGAAGGTGGTGATGATGCTGTCACCTACGTGGTCTTTTCTTGAAACGTAAATGCCTGGTTTAAGTTTGATATGGTCGATCGTAAAGCTTGCAATTTTTTCCATGACTGGTATTTTCCTTTCTTTCTGTCCTTTAATAGCTGCGGAGTTCATCATCGGTATCCGCAGTGTTTTCGATGGATTTGATGATGAGATCATAACTATAGCATCGCTTACTTTTACAGTGACGCGGTCGCCGACTTTATGACCCAGAATGGCTTTTCCTAATGGCGAGTCGATACTGACGTATCCTTTGAGAGAATTACCACGAACGGTGGTGACAAGTTTGTAGGTTTCTGTCTCATCATCTTCTTCGATGTAAACCTGAACGGTATTGTTGATGCCGACTTCATCGTCCTTTGAGGTATCTGAAATAACGTGAGCGGTTTTAATCATTTTTTCCAGATAGCGGATGCGGCTTTCGTTGCGGTTTTTGTCCTGTTTAGCAGCTTTGTATTCAAAGTTTTCGCTGAGATCGCCCTGAGCGCGGGCTTCTTTTACAGCCTCGAGTTCTTTTGGACGGACAACCAGTTTGCGGTAGTCGATTTCTTCCTGCATTTTTTTAATATCGTTTTCGGTCAGTTTATCATACATGATTTTTCTACCTCTTTTCTTGTGAGGTTATTTTAGCACAGAATACGGCAAATTGGAAGTAGGAAGACAGCCACGGTAGAATCATGAGTAGAATCACTTTCTTACGCACCGGAACAGCAAATGTTCCGGTGCTGAATGAACTATAACGGTTCACTCAGCCGTGTCGCTTGGTTTTGAAGGCGGAGTTCCTTTGTTGTCGCTGTTATTTGGCATTTTTCCACCTTCGGGATCGCTCATTGTTTTAACAGACCGGGTTCCGGCGGTGGTGATGATGTCCGTGAGGGTGATCTCTTCGTTGTCGGTACCGGCAGCCAGAGTATACGTTGCGTCCAGTTTCATTTCTGGGCAGGTCAAAACGATGCTGGCGTAGGCTTTTTCGGGTGTGACCGTGAAGAGGGCACTTCCATCGCTGTCTGTCAGTGTGATGGTAGTGTCAGCGGACTGGGTTTCCGTACAGTAATAGGTGATAACGGGCTGGGTGGAAGCTTCGTCGAAGCTTTCCGTCATGCCGGCACTGCCGATAGCAGCTAAGGTTCCGCCGGTCACAATTGCACTTCCGTCGTAATCGAGGGCACTGTCACCATCGCTGGTCGGCCCGTACACGATCGTAGTTCCGCCGGTCACGAGAAGACCGCCGTTGGAATCAAGACCATCACCATCGGCGGATACGGTCAGGGTTCCGCCGGTAATTTTAATATAAAGCTCAGAGTTGCCTCCGCCGCCGGGGCCTCTCTGCATCATCTGTGGAGCATCGCCGTCAGACGGAGCGTTCCCCGGATCGAAGTCCTGCGGCGCATTTCCGCCAGACGGAGCGTTCTCCGGATCGAAGTCCTGCGATGGCTGCATATCGCTGCCGTTTTCTGTATCAGGCGGCATTTGCGGAGGTTCCTTTCCGTCTGCCGCACCGGATATGCTGCATCATCACCGGAGTTTACGACAGCACTGCTATCGTCGTTTGAGCTTGCGGCATTGCTGTCATCGTCACCGGAACCGGCAGCATTGGCGCCATCGTCGCCGGAATTTGCGGCATTGATGCCATCGTCGCTGGCGTTTATGGTAATGTCACCGCCGTTGACCACGACGCGTTTTCCTTCCAGGCCTTCGTTGCTTTTTTCAACAAGGATCGTTCCGCCACGAATGACGGTGTCGAGCTCCGCATGGAACCGTCATCACCGGAGTTTACGGTGATGGTTCCGTCATCGACAACGATGCTGCCGGTTGCATGGATCCATCCTGTTCTGCCTTAACTGTAAAAACGCCACCGGCAATATAGATATTTCCAAGCTCTGCGTCATCCGTATTCTTCGCTTTGACCGCACTGTTTGCAGCATCAATGTCAAAGCTTCCATTCAGAATTTTAATCTGATCTTTGGCTGTGATCCCGTTGTCCGCAGCGACGATTTTGTAGGTTCCGCCGGTAATCACAAGGTCATCTTTGGATACAATCCCGTGTTTGTAGTCTGCCTCGATGGTCAGACTTCCTGTCCCGTTGCAGACAAGATCTGATTTGGAGAAGATAACGCCGTCTACCGTGTTGTCATCAATCTGAGTGTACTCGTTTCCACCGCCAAGCGTGTTGCTGCTGTTTTCAGCAAGCGTGATGAAAACTTTGTCCGCTTCGCAACGTAGATGGCAGCATTCGTCTCACAGTTGATATGGACTCCATCGAGTACGATCTGAACCTTGTCGAAATCGGATGCGTCTACGATAATCTGGCCATCCTCAAGTGTTCCGCTTACGATGTAAACGCCTTCTTCCGTAATGGTAATTGTGCTGCCGTCTGCTTTGGCTCCGCTGCCGGAGACGGTAGCTGTCGTCTTATTAAGTGTAATTTTTACGGCTTCTGATGCTTTATAGCTTCCGCTCTTCTCACGGTCTGTGAATTCGGTATCGATGGTGGATTCGGTCAGTTCCAGATCGAAATCAATGTCGGAGGCACTTTCTATTGCATTTTCCGAAGCTATGCTCTCTGATGTGGTCGCCGCGTTGTCGGCAGATGTTTCGCCGGTTGACTCTGTACGGGCAGATTCGGCATTTACAGAGCTGGAAGATGTCACTGCTGTGCCGCATCCGCCGAAGGCCAGCGATGATACAAGAAACAGACTGACGACCGCGCCGGTCTCTTTTTTTTCTGTTTTTATTTCTGTTTCGATTCATTATAATTCCTCCCTTCCGGTCTGTGCACGACTGCACAGGATTTCAAGGTTTCCGTTTCTGCAGCGGAGCTGGTCAATCATGTTTTTCTCTTCGCCTTCCTCGCGGAATACGATGCGATACTCCAGCTTGAAAAGACTTCCCATATTCGTGGTTTTTACCTGTACAAGCTCGCAACGGGTCAGATACCTGGCAAAGATATCGTCAAAAACACTGGTATAATCAAGGGACTCCGGTTCCAAGATTCCATTGACGAGCATGATCACCATCTGTACGATCACAGGCATCAGAACAAGCGTGACAGCAAAGCTTTTGGTGCATTCACTTTTGTACCTGTAAACAGCAGCGATCAACAGTCCCAGAATCAGAGACACTGCTGTGCAGGCAAGGAACTGACCAAAGGTGAAGGCGGCGATTGTTTCTGTAAAAACGGAACTGAATATTGTGTTAAGCATAGCAAATTCCTCCCAGAATTTTTTTATTTTCTTGTCTATTCAGAGCCCCATCTCGATTCCGCTTACGCTACATCGCGATGTTGCTTCTCGCCATATGAAGTTCCAGAAAAACCGCTCATTCATGCAAGCATGATTCGCGATTTTTCTTCTATTTTGCATGGCTCTGAATAGTTACATTTTCTTTTTTTGTGAAGCAGATTATGTTTGAAAAAGGCTTTTCGCAAGCTGTAAGTCCACCCACTGCTTCTTGCTTTTCGCAATGGCCGCAGAGGACTTACCTGATTCAGCTAACGGAATGCTGTTTTTGATACGGTTTGCCGGATATCTGTGAATGGTATGAAAGCTTTTTCTTCTGATGCTTTCTGATTTTCGATCTGATAGCAAAGCCGTATTTAGAAAATGATGCCGGATAGATTGCAAGATCATCCAGAATTTTGCTGAACCATAGGGGCACAGCACCTGGTGTTTTCACCTCCATGAGATACCAGCCTGGTTCTAAAAGTCTGGTTCCTTCCGTTGGACCGTCAAGACACAGATTGTCGGTACGCCATCGGATATTAGTGTCGAAGGTGACACGAAAGTTCCTGTCTTCCGTGCCGAAGCAGGCGATACGGTCGTAGGCGATGTACATAGCGGGAGCAAGCCCCCGGTAGTAGTTACGAAACCAGGTGATTTCGTGAAGAATCTGGCTGTCAAAGCCCGGTTCTGATTTTCCCGCAAGATAGGGAACCGCTTCTGATAATATCATGCGCTCGCGGCGTTTGTAGACGATTCCTTCATATTTTTTCTTTAGTTCTACGTAGATGGGGCTGGTCTCTTTGGCCGGACCATAACTGCGGAGTCGCAGTTTTTCTTTGTAGACGGGTTTTTCCAGCGAACGGCGGATGAGCTGGTGATCCGGGGTATCGTAATAGAGGCTGCAGATGGTATCAAGGCCGTATTCATCCATCTGCAGATGACCCGGAAGGCTCTTGCGAAGCTTGCGAGCCATGATCGGGGAAAGCATGTATTTTGTTTCATACCGTTGGAAGGTCATGGGAATCTGTTGGCTTTGCATCATAATCGATTGATCCTTTCGTTTGATTTACTTCCGGAAATGTTTTTTACATTTTTAAGTATAATGAGGAAACTTTAAAGGAACCTTAAAGAATGGACGGAAAATGTGAAAGGTTTGTGAAAAGACGGACCTCTGTAATCCGGATCGCTTTTTGAATACCATATAAAAAAAAGAAAGAGCCGTTTCCGGACAAATTCGTTGGAAGCGGATTTGTTCGGAACGGACTCTTGTAGCCGATATGCAAAGTCATGAAACATATAAAATAGGAAAAGCGTCAAAAATCATCTTGGCCAGCGCTCTTTTCTGGACATGAGTGGCGCGAATGGTACATGAGGATGCGTCTGGTACCAGTAAGCTGTGGTAGCGACATCATCCTGACGTTCAAAAAGACCTCCATGACTGACGCCAATCTGCTGAAGGGTTACCTTAAGATCCTTCTCAAAAAGGATAGGATCAAGAAGGTGCCAGCGGTAGAAGCTGCGCTGTGGCATCTGATCATCATTGTGGTAATCATTATGAAGGAAGGTATCGTGGGTAGAGTAGTAAGGATAGCCAAGATACGGAGTACAGTACTGATTTTCGACGGTTTGGCCATTTTGCTGTGTTGCAAAGCTCCAGGCACCGCCGAAATAATCTTCTGTTCCGGTTCCGCAGATGGTTGGATAATCCTTGTCTCCATCGATGTAGAATTTCATCTCACCTTCTCCGTACCAGTAGCGTTCGAGGCTGGTCAGTGCAAGATAAGTTCCAACGTACTGGCCTTTCCCTTTGATGTTGTCGAGGACAACGTAGTCTTTTGCCTTTTCCGTGATACGCTGACGACGCCACTGGGCATGGAAATAGGCAGCATCTTCCGGAACCGTTGTCAGGCAATAGTCGATCTGATAAAAGAAGGCCGGAATCGGCTCATCACACTGATTTTCAATGGTAATACGGGCGTTTTTACGGAACGGCATCGGGAAATAGCTGTTGAAACCACGGGTCGGATTGACAGCAATCGGGACGGAATTTACCTGATAGGAAACACCGAAACCGCAGCAGAAGAAATCGCCAAGCGGGCATTCAACGGATGGGAATTCTTCATCGTCCCAGTACATGCGCAGAACAAGATCCCGCAGAACATAACGGTTGCGTTCACTGGTACGGTCTGTGACGGTGATCCAGATGTGCTGAATGATGCCTTCTCCCTGGATCTCACCAAGTGTTACGGTCTCTCCTGCTTCTATTTTCGGGATGCACGGGGAACCTTTTCTGGACGGACCAAGATCGCTGGATGCCATGCCGCCTTTTCCTTTTTCTCCGTTCCGGTTTTCCCAGTTGATGGAACGGGACTGTCCGTTTTTCAGCCGGAAAATATTCTGTAAACCACAATCAAACATCATATATTCCTCCTTTTGTTTTCTTTTGTTTTCTTTTGTTTTGTTTTTTCTCTCTTGAAAGCTTTCGATTTCTGCTTTTTTGTGTGTCTTCCTCTCCTGCTCTGCTGTCATTTTTTCCATTTTTCCGGAATTGTGTTTCTTTCATCCTTTTGCCGGAAAGACTGCTTTAAAACAGATGCCATCTCGTGTCCGCTCTGCGGTGATTTTTCCCTTATGTGCCTTTACAATTGCAGCTGCCACGGAAAGGCCGATTCCATAGCCGCCGCTTTCCCTGGCCCGTGACGCATCCGCACGTAGAAGCGGTCAAAGAGGCGGTTGAGATCACCTTCCGGCAGGGTATCGCAGGTATTCTGCACCGAAAATTCTGCTTTTTTGCCGTTTTTTCGCCAGAAAATGTGGATTTTTCCACCCTCCGGTGTGTATTTGACGGCGTTATCCACAAGAAGGGAGACGAGCTGGTGGATTCTTGCGGCATCCCCTTCCATATGGAGTTCTTCTGCAATATCGCTCTGCAGCGCGATCCTGCCCGGATGTTCGGTTTGCATTCATTTTCTTTTTTTCTCTGCCCGTCTCCGCAGCAGCTCTTTTGCGCCTGCATACAACAGAAAATATACCGTCAGAATCATAACAACTACAATCCTGTTATCTTTCAGGCTGAAAAAAGAGGTCACATTGACTGCCGCCAGAAACAGCAGCAGTGACACACTGAGATCAATTTTTTCTTTTCTGTCGGCCAGCACCATTCCTGCGGCCGCCAGAACCAGAAGAACGGCAATTCTTGCAATCAGATTTGCCATTTTGACGCCTCCTTACTGTTTCCGGAAAGTAATTTCCCCGGTTTTATCATCCATACCATCGACGATGGCAAGAGATTCCAGATGAATGCCGCGGTCACGCAGCAGTTTTCCTCCGATCTGGAACCCTTTTTCGATGACAACGCCTGCTCCTACGAGCTCTGCACCGGAATCCTGTACCAGGGTTGCCAGTCCTTCCAGCGCTTTTCCATTTGCCAGGAAATCATCGATCAGGAGAACTTTGTCTCCTTTTCCCAGAAATTCTTTGGAAACAATGATATCATAAACTCTTCCATGGGTGAAAGATTCTACTTTTGTGGTATAAACATCGCCGGCGATATTTTTGGTCTGTGTTTTCTTTGCAAACACAACCGGAACATTAAAAATTTCAGCCACAACACAGGCAATTCCGATTCCAGATGCCTCGATGGTCAGGATTTTCGTGATCTCCTCTCCCGCAAAACGACGCTGAAACTCTTTTCCGATTTCCCGGAACAGATTGACGTCCATCTGATGATTTAAAAAGCTGTCCACCTTCAGGACATTTCCCTCGCGTACTTTTCCGTCTTTGCGGATTCTGTCTTCCAATAACTGCATTTTTTTGAAGCCTCCCGAATTTTTATTATACCCATTGTACTTACTTCTCACTGGAAATGCAAGTCCAAATCCATCAAATTTCGCACTGTCTCAAATTTTATTCATGGCAGCCGCCGGTGTCTCTGCAGCAGAGATCCTCTTTCCGGTCCAGATCCTTTAATTCCCACGCGGCTTCGACCCGGAACGGAATTACCGATTCCCAGTGCCGTTTCAGCACCTTTTTCCCGCCGCGGTCACCGGAAAGTTCTTTTAGTTCTGAAAAATAAGGTTTTGAGAACCACGCCGGATTGCCGCTCTCGCCGCCGCAGAAAACGCAGCCAAGTGGAGCCTTCTGCATCTCCATGGATTCCAGAAAGCGCTCCGCCGTCTCTTCCTTCAGGTACGGCTGATCCGCCGCAAAACACGCACAGGCATCGGCATTTTGCTTCTCCGCCGCCTCGATTCCCGCGCGGATTGTATAGGAAATTCCTTTTTCGCTGTCCGGCGAAAACATCGTCTGCAGACGCCCGGCTTTTACCAGCGGCGCAAGCTCCTCCAGAATCCTTTCATACTGCGTCACAACCAGCAGTTCCCAGTTCTCATGCCTTCCGGCAATTTGGGCCAGCCGGTCCAGCAGATGGCGGTACACCGCCTTTCCATCCAGCGGATAGAGCAGCTTATTTTCCCCGAACCGTCTGCTGTTCCCGGCTGCCAGATAAAGTATCGTTACTCGCATTCTTTTTCCGCAATTCCCATTGCAATCTGCTCGCTCGTGATCGGCAGTTCGCGGAACCACAGACCCGTCGCATTGTAGATTGCATGTGCCAGCGCCGGAGCCGGTGTGTTGATGACGATCTCGCCGATCGATTTTGCACCGAACGGACCGGTCGGCTCGTAGCTGCTCCGAAACTCGACGCGCAGCTTGCCCATATCGAGGCGGGTCGGCACTTTATACTGCATAAACGAATTATTGATCATCTGACCCTTGTCCGTGTACTGGATATTTTCAAACAGCGTCATGCCGATGCCCTGCACCAGACCGCCCTCGACCTGTACGCGCGCAAGGTTCGGGTTGATGACGGTTCCGCAGTCGACAACGGCGGCATAATCGAGAATCCTGACCTCGCCGGTCTCTTTATCCAGCTCGATCTCGACCGCACCAGCCATATAAGGCGGCGGCGATACCGGAGAGCAGTTGCTTTCCGTCGCTTCCAGCGCGATGCCGTTATTGCACATGGCCGCTGTTGCGATTTCTTCCATCGTCATGCTGCTTCCGCTCTTTTCATGCACGACGCCGGTACCGGTAAATTCTGTCTCATCTTCCGGCACGTTCATCCGCTCTGCCGCCAGGGCACAGATTCGTTTCCGAAGCGTCATGCAGGCTTTTTCCACCGCTTTTCCGGTAATATACGTCGTACTCGATGCATAGGAACCGGAGTCATACGGGGACGTATCGGTATCTGCGCCGACAACGGTAATGTCATCCACATCACACTCCAGACACTCTGCCGCCATCTGGGACAGAATCGTATCGCAGCCGGTTCCCATATCGGCCGCTGCGATCAGCATCGTATAGCCGCCGTCGTCGTTGACTTTGATCGTTGCCGATCCGACATCGAGATTGGAAATACAGGAGCCCTGCATCGCCATTGCAATGCCGACGCTGCGCACCTTTCCATTTCCCATATCACGGCACGGATATTTCTCATCCCAGCCGATCATCTCTTTCGCACGCTCCACGCACTGGTCAAGCGCACAGCTGTTTGCCGTTTCGCCATAGTAAGCCGGCATGAACTGTCCCTCACGGACCATGTTCTGCTCCCGGATCCGGATCGGATCGATGCCAAGACGCGCTGCCATCTCACTGACAGCAGATTCTACGGCAAAGATACCCTGCGTCGCACCGTATCCGCGGTAAGCACCGGCTGACATTACGTTGGAATACACAACATCATACGCAAACCGGTAAGCCTCAAGAGATCCATACATCGGAATCGATTTGTGGCCGGAAAGGCCGACCGTTGTCGGTCCATGCTCGCCGTATGCACCCGTGTTGGAAAGTGTATACAGATCGATCGCACGGATTCTTCCGTCCTTCATCGCACCGAGACGGATCGTTACTTCCATCTCATGGCGCGGTGTGATGCTGTCTGGGACTCTTCTCTCGTAAAGATCATTTTCGACGGTTTTCCGGTTTTCCAGGTTACAAACGCCGGGAAATTTCGGCAACCACCGTCTGCTTCGCTCCGAATCCGCCGCCGATTCTCGGCTTGGAAACACGGATCTTCGATTTCGGAATGCCGAGTGCATTGGACAGAATGCGGCGCGCATGGTAAACGATCTGGGTCGAGCTCAGCACATTCAGCCGTCCGTAGGTATCCATAAAGCAGTATGTCCGGAACGTCTCCATCATCGCCTGCTGGGCTGCGCGTACATGATACGTATGCTCTACGACCTCATCGCACTCTGCGAGCACGGCTTCCACATCTCCGTTGTGATCTTCCGCACTTGCACAGAGATTTCTCTGATTGTCCGCACCGACCGGACAGAGCGATTTCCAGCTTTCCTCCGGATGCACCAGCAGTTCATTATCCTTGGACTGATGAAAATCCAGAATGGCCGGAAGCACTTCGTACTCTACTTTCAGGAGCTTCCGCGCACGGTCCACGCATTTTTCATCTTTTCCGGCAATAATCGCCACCGGATCTCCCACGTAGCGCACATGCTGGTCGAGGATCAGACGGTCATACGGGCTTGGTTCCGGGTAGGTCTGTCCTGCCATTGTAAAACGCTGTTTCGGCACATCCTCCCAGGTATAAATCGCCTCAATGCCCGGAACACGCTCTGCTGCCGTCTTTTTCACGGATTTTACGATTGCATTGGCATGCGGACTCCGCAGTACCTTGACAATCAGACAATCCTTCGGCGCCAGATCATCTACATAAACCGGCTTTCCGGTTACCAGCGCGAGGGCATCCTTTTTGATCACCGGCTTATTCACACTGCAGAGCTGATCGGTTCTTCCCGACCAGTCCGGTTCATAGATATGATTTTCTCTGCTCATGACGCACCTCCCTGCTGCTTTTTCCAGGCAAGGAAATTCAAAATTCCCCGAAGCTGTCCTTCATATCCGGAACAGCGGCAGAGATTTCCCGCCAGATATTCTTTAATTTCTTCCTCACTCGGATCCGGATTTTCCCGGAACAGCGCAATCGCATTCATAATCATCCCCGGATTGCAGAACCCGCACTGCTCGGCGCCCTGCCCGGCAATAAAGGAACCAAATTCTTCTGCTTCCTCCTGCAGGCCTTCCAGCGTATCCACCTTACATCCATTCGCCCGCGCCGCAAGCACCGAACACGACAGCACCGGTTTTCCCTCCAGAAAAACCGTACACAGCCCGCAGTTCGACGTCTCACAGCCGCGCTTCACACTGCAGCATCCCTGGCTTCTCACAAAATCGATCAGGAGCATGTCTGCATCAATTTCCGCTTCCGTCTTCTTTCCATTTAAGATCATCGAAATCTTCATCACTGCTCCTCCTTCTTCTGAATTTCTTCCATACATCTGCGCAGCAGCACCCGTCCCAGATGATGACGATACTCTGCACTTCCGCGCATATTACTGCCATACGTAAACTGATCAGAAATCTCCGAAGCCGCCGCCTTCAGCTCCTCCGCAGATGCCTTTCCAGCCGCCAGTTTTTCCGCCAGCTCCGCCGGAAGCTCTACACGTGCCGCCTTCGCCGGTCTTGCCCCAAGCACCGCACATCCTTTTCCGTCTTCCACCCGTACCGCACACGTCAGCACCGGGAAATCCGTTCTGGAATTTCGATGACTCTGATAAACCGTAACACCCTCATGCTTCTTCACAATCAGCCTTACCAGCACATCCCTGTCTCTCTTTGAACAGGCAAACTCCGCCAGCGGCATCCGTCCCGCATGAACCAGCTCCACCTCCGTATCCAGCGCCAGAAACAGCGTCAGCACATCCGAAAATCCAAATCTGCCGAAAATACTGCCTCCCACCGTAGCCAGATTCCGGAACTGCACCCCGACAATACTCCGCACACTCTCCCGTGCCGCACCGTCGGTATAAGCATTCAGCCCCTCATGCTCCTCCATCTGCCGCAGCGTCACCATACATCCGATCGAAAACTCCTCCTCGGACTCTTCAATCTGATCCAGTCCCAGCCCGGACAAATCAATCGCCGTCTGCACCTGCCTCTGCCCCATCTTCGTCCAGAGCATCCCGCCCAGGATACAGGCGCTTCTCTTCTGATTCAGCTCATACGCCTCCTCCAGCGACCCCACCCGGACATAATCCTTAATCTTAATCATACTTACCCTATATCCTCCATTTTTACTCAATATAGAAGCCCATATATTTGATATTATACCCGACCTGCTCCCCCTTTCAACTTTTTTTCTATTTTTTTCAAAAAAACCCTTGCATTTTCCCTCCACATCCAGTATAATCATTCAATGTCGGAATCATTCTGACACAAAATAAAATACATGGACGGATTCCCGAGTGGCCAAAGGGGACAGACTGTAAATCTGCTGCAAATTGCTTCGATGGTTCGAATCCATCTCCGTCCATATGCCGCAGTGGCGGAACTGGCAGACGCCCGGGACTTAAAATCCCGTGGGTAGTGATACCCGTACCGGTTCGATCCCGGTTTGCGGCACGATTAAGAGCTCTGATTCATACGAATCGGAGCTCTTTTCCATTTCTATTTTTCAACCTCCCGCCCCCACTACCAGCCTCGCCGCCGCCCGTTCAGTCTTGCGTGATGCGGCGGCGAGGCGTCCGTCACTCCTCGCATCTATGCAGTACCACTCCCGATAACGGCAGCAAATCCATCTCCAGTATGCCCGCCGGTACCTCGATTTCTTTCTCCTCCGAAGAAAATCCCACCGCATCCGTCGCAAACACCTGCGTCAGCTTCGCTACCGAACTCCGGTTAATCCCGGTAAGCCACACCGGAATCTCCACATGCACCCTCTCATTTCGGTTATTAATCACCACAATCACCTGCTCCTCCTGATTAAACCGTCCATAAGAAAGCACATTATAATCATGGTACAGAAATTTCAGCGATCCCATCGCCAGCACCGGAAATCTCCGATGCACCGCAATCATTTCTTTATAGAATCGGATCAGCTCCTGATCCTCCTGTCCCCAGGGATACGTCCTCCGGTTATCCGGATCCGTAAACCCGACCTGGCCGGCCTCATCCCCATAATACAGCGTCGGCGCCCCCGGCCACGTCATCTGAATCACAACCGCCTCGCGCAGCACCGCCTTATTCGTATTCTCCGCAGCCGCATACGGCCCAACATTCGCCACACGCCCCACACGATGATTCGTTCTCGTGAGGAACCGCGAATGATCATGATTATCCAGCTCATTCATCGCCGTATACAGCGAAGGCGCATAAAACGCCGGCATATGATACGTCATCGCCCCGATAAAACTCTCACTGTTTCCGAGAAGCCCCTGGTTAAACTCATCACTGTGCTTCTCCATACCCGTGAGGAACCAGGAAACCGGCTCCATAAACGCATCATAGTTCATCACCGTATCCCACTCGTCGCCCTGCAGCCAGCTCATCGCATCGCCGTAGTGCTCAGCCAGAATAATTGCCTCCGGATTCGCCTCCTTCACAACGCGCCGGAACTCCTTCCAGAACTTGTGGTTAAACTCCGGGCTGTGTCCTAAGTCAGCGGCCACATCCAGCCGCCAGCCGTCCGCATTAAACGGCGGAGAAACCCACTTCGCGCCGATGCGCATAATATCCTCCATCAGCTTCTCCGAACCCTCGTAGTTCAGCTTCGGCAGCGTATCATGGCCCCACCAGCGTCATAAAACTCATTGTACGGCCAGTTATGCTCATTATAAAACTTAAAAAACGTGTGATACGGACTGTCCTGCGCCACATACGCGCCCGGCTCATAGCCCTTTCCGGCCTCATAAATCCGCTCGCGGTCCAGCCACTTGTTAAACGAACCACAGTGGTTGAAAACGCCGTCCAGAATCACCTTCATGCCGCGCTTGTGCGCCTCCTCCACCAGGTGGATAAACAGTTCATTGCTCGCCTCCAGGTTCGCCTTGTTCGTCACACGGTCAATATACCGCGTTGCCCGCGTATTGTCCTTGTCGCCCGGCCAGAGCAGATCGCCTTCGTCGGAGACAATCTTTCCGAAATGCGGATCAATATAGTCATAATCCTGAATATCATACTTATGGTTCGACGGCGAAACAAACACCGGATTCAGATAAATGACCTGCACACCGAGATCCTGCAGATAATCCATCTTGTCAATGACGCCCTGCAGATCGCCGCCGTAGAAATTGCGGACATCCATCTGCTCCGGGAAGCGGTTCCAGTCATCCACCTTGTTGACCTGCTCACCGATGTAGCTGTACTCTCCCGTCAGCACATCGTTGGACGGATCTCCGTTGCAGAAGCGGTCCACAAAAATCTGATACATGACAGCGCCCTTCGCCCAGTCCGGCGTATGGAAGCCCGGGATAATGCCGAAAGAGTACATCTCCTGCAGCTCTCTTGTGACACCGAGCTTGTTGTAATAACAGACCACGCGGCCTGCCTGAATCTCAAAAAAATAGCGGATCGGCTCATTTCCGACCGGAATCTCGATCTCGTAATAATCAAAACCGTTCCGGACCAAACCGACCTGCATCTGTGCACGGGTGGAACCGCTGATGAAATAAACCGCATCTACATTATTTTTCAGGGTACGGAACCGGATCTTCACCGTGTCGCCCGGGTTCGGCTCAAACGGAATCTGATACTGCGGGGATTCATCGCTGTAGAGCGCATGCTTGTTGAACATCGCCCGCATCTGTGACATATACTGCTGCATTCTTGTTTTATCCATGAACTAACGCCTCTGTCTTTCTCAATCATTCATTCCTTATATTTTACCCCACACCGCCATGTAATACAACCTTTTTCTGAACACATGTAACGATTGTGTTTATTGGATTTTTATATAGTAAAAGAGCCAGCGGGGTACGCTGGCTCTTTTGGAGAAGGTATTTCTCTTATGGGGTGTAGCAAAAACTATATAATGTATTGGGGGGTTTTTACAGTTATTATAGTACCATACGTCCCTCGAAAAGTCTGCACAAATCGCGATTTTTTTTCATTTGATTCTTATTCAAAATAACGATGAATTTTTCCGGCGTTTCGGATTTTCTGTTTTAATTTGCACAAACGCCCGTAAAATCACAGAAAAAAACCTGCAAAAAACTTTTTTTTGTTCTCTGCAGGTTTTCTATTGCAAATAAAAAGATATCAGATTTCTCCAGAAACTTCCGGTGCTGTTCCTGTCATCTGTGCTTCCTGCTCAAAAATGGCTTCGAATTCAGCACGGCTCAGCTTCTCTTTTTCCATCAGCTGCTTTGCACACTCATGCAGCACATAGGAATGCTCCAGAATAATCTGTTTCGCCTGATCGTGGCATTTCTCGATCATCTGGCGGACTTCCTCGTCGATGGCTGCGGCTACATTCTCGCTGTAGCTCTTCGTATGGCCCCAGTCGCGGCCGATGAAGACCTCATCCGAGTCGGAATCGTAAGCGACAAGACCAAGGTTCTCAGACATACCGTACTTCGTAATCATGGAACGCGCGGTAGCCGTCGCCTGTTTGATATCCTGGGATGCGCCCGTTGTGATATCGTCGAAGATCAGCTCCTCTGCCACACGGCCGCCGAGGCATACGGTGATGTACTGCATCATTTTGCCTCTCGTCTGGAACATATCATCGTTCTCCGGCTGCGGCATCGTGTAGCCCGCTGCGCCAGGACCGGTCGGGATAATGGAGATCGTATAGACCGCCTCCATATCCGGCAGCATATGGAACAGGATCGCATGGCCTGTCTCATGGTATGCGGTGATCCGTTTTTCTTTATCCGAAATGACTTTACTGCGCTTCTCCGCACCGATGCCCACTTTGATGAAAGCAGACTTGATATCGGACTGGCGCACAAATCTTCTGCGGTCCTTTGCCGCCATAATCGCTGCCTCGTTCAGCAGGTTCTCCAGCTCTGCGCCGGTGAAGCCTGCGGTCGTCTGCGCGATCTGCTTCAGATCCACATCCTCGGCCAGCGGTTTGTTCTTTGCATGGACTTTCAGGATTTCCTCACGGCCCATGACATCCGGCGGTCCTACAACCACGCGGCGGTCAAAACGTCCCGGACGGAGAATCGCCGGATCCAGGATATCGACACGGTTCGTCGCTGCCATCACGATGATGCCCTCATTGACGCCGAAACCATCCATCTCAACGAGAAGCTGGTTTAATGTCTGCTCTCTCTCATCGTGGCCGCCGCCCATGCCGGTGCCTCTTCGTCTTGCCACGGCGTCGATCTCATCGATGAAGATGATACACGGCGCATGTTTTTTTCCTTCCTCAAACAAGTCGCGGACACGGGAAGCGCCGACGCCGACGAACATTTCCACGAAATCCGATCCGGAAATGCTGAAGAACGGCACGCCTGCCTCTCCTGCAACAGCTTTCGCCAGAAGGGTTTTACCGGTTCCAGGAGGGCCCACAAGAAGAACTCCTTTCGGGATTCTCGCACCGACCTGTGTATATTTCTCCGGTGCTTTCAGGAAATCGACCACCTCAACAAGGTCTTCTTTTTCCTCTTTTAAGCCCGCAACATCGCGGAACAGGACTTTTTTGTCTTTGTCGGTGGACATATGGGCGTTGCTTTTTCCAAAATTCATCATTTTGTTTCCGCCGCCTCCACCGCCGCCCATGGAGCGGTTCATCATCGACATGCCGAAAAGAAGGATCATACCGAGCAGCAGGGCCGGCAGGACGGATGTCATGAAAATGCTGTCTCTCTGGACATTCTGCACGGTGTACGTTACATCAGCATTCTCCAGAAGGCTGATAGCTGCGTTTACGTCGGTCACATTGACCGTATAACTGTCACCGCCCTGCTCCTGTACCACGACGGAGCCGGTCGGCACTTCTTTGTTCTGGACAATCTGCGCGGATGTCACTTTGCCGTCTTTTACGGCGGTTTCAAATTTCTGCTGACTTGGGCTGCTGCCTGCGCTGATTTTTCCGGTGATGTAGAACATGGCAAGCACGATAATCACCATAAACGCCGCGTAGAGTCCAAATCCACTGCGCTGTCTGTTCATATTTTCTTTTTACTCCTCGTCTTCGTGAAACTCCACTACTCCGATGTATGGAAGATTCCGATATTTCTGTGCGTAATCCAGACCGTAGCCTACGACGAACTCGTCCGGGATATTAAAGCAGGTATAATCTACTTTGACATCGCGCACTCTGCGCTCCGGCTTGTCGAGCAGAGTACACAGGTGTACGGATTTCGGATTTCTCTTTTTCAGGATGTCGATCAGATAGTAAAGCGTTCTTCCGGAATCGATGATATCCTCCACGATCAGAACGTCTTTTCCTTCCAGCGGCTGATCCAGGTCTTTTACAATACGGACAACTCCGCTGGACTTGGTGTCATCGCCGTAACTTGATACGGACATAAAGTCAAGGCTTACCGGCACTGTGATGCGTTTTGCCAGCTCGCACATAAAGAATACGCCGCCTTTTAAAACGCAGATCAGGTGCACTTCCTTTCCTGCGTAATCGCGGTTGATCTGGTCTGCTACTTCTTTAATTCGTCTGTCTACTTCTTCTTCGCTTAATAATACTCTGATTGTCTCTTTCATCTGTTTTCCTCCTTACCAACGCCAATCTGTATCTGCAGAACTGCTTTCGTGTCTTCCCCGACACGGCCGCTCTCTCCTCTGCGATACCCCACGACCCACCAGATCTCCGGTCCGTCGGCGAGCAGCAGAATGGAATCCCGCTCCTCTTTCGGTATCTTGGCATCAATCATATAATCTTTTAGTTTCTTTTTCCCGCCTTTTGCGTTACTCTCAGATAATCTCCGCTTCTTCTCGTGCGGAGGACAAGACCGTCTTTTATTTTATCACAGTCAAAGCATTTCGTATACTTTTTTTCTTCAATTCTTTCGGGAAAAACCGATGTTTTTTTCACAATCGTGACTGGATTTTCTGCAAATGCGAGACTTTTTTCCTCTTCACACCCGGCCGAACCGGAATTGGAACTTCTTCGCCGCTTTTCCTTTTCCGTTCTTCTTTTAAATGCACTCCCTGCTTTTCCAGGCGGAGCGTCTCGTATCCGCGCACGGCGGTGATTCCATACGGCAGGCAGACACTTTTTCCGACCTGCTTTTCAAAAAAGTTCCCGCACAGATTCCAGATGCTCCCTGGTAAGATCCTTCCGTTTTCCCGCCAGCTGTTCCAGAACGCGCCGGATCACGTAGCGCTGCAGAAGAGGCGCTTCGCTGCTCACCGCATCACGCAGCACAACCGCATTTTTCTCTGCGGATGCATACCGCTCCATCAGCTGATCCGTCTGCTGCTCCAGATATTCCTCCGTTTCCAGCAGGTCCAGCGATGTCTGTGCCATATGCGCGGCGGCACGCGGATTGACCTCTTCGGTCAGATACGGCAGCACATGGTGGCGGATTCCGTTCCTCGTGTAAGCATCCTCTGCATTCGTGCTGTCCTCACACCAGGAACACTTCCGGCTTTCCAGTTCCTGCCGGATCTCTTTTCGTCCGACGCAGAGAAGCGGACGGATCACATTCCCCCGCACGGGGCGTAAGGAGCAAGTCCGGCCAGCGACGTTCCCCGTGCCAGGTGATGCAGCATCGTCTCCGCAACGTCATCCTGGTGATGGGCGAGCGCAATTTTCACTGCCCTCTGCTCCTTTGCGCACGCTGCAAAAACTTCCTGCCGCGCCGCGCGTCCCGCCTCCTCCGTCGAGAGATGCTTTTCTTTTGCGATCTTCTCCACGGGACAGGAATAGAGATAGAACGGAACATCATATTCCCGGCACAGATTTTCTGCAAATGCCGCATCCCGCCCGGCTTCCGCGCCGCGCAGGTTATGGTTTACGTGGACAGCCAGCAGCGAAAAGCCAAGCGGCTCCTGCAGTTCCCGCAGCAGATGAAACAGGCAGACAGAATCCGCGCCGCCGGAGAGGCCGAGCAGCACGCGTTCGCCTGCCGTTACCATATGATACTGTTCCATAAAGGCTCTTACTTTCTCTCGCATCCTTCGTTTTTACTCCTATTTTTTCCAGATTCTGGCGACCAGAACCGTCATATCATCCCGTGCGCGGCAGCCGCCGAGGCGCAGCACGCGTTCCAAAAGCTCCCGGGCAAATTCCCGCGGCTCGCTGTTTTTCACTTCGAGAAGAAGCTGCTTCATCTGCTCCGTCCTGTCCCCGGGCAGCGCGTCCAGCACTCCGTCCGTCATCATCACAAGGTAATCACCGTCGTACAGCTTTTTCGTTGTGGTATCAAAATCCGTCTGGGAAACGAGACCTGCGGCAAGACTGGTCGACTCCACAACCTCCACCCACGTATCCCGCCTAAGGAACGTCGGCGATGCACCTCCTTTCAAAAAGCTGCAGACGCCTGTGTAGAGATTAATCGAAGCAACATCAAACGTGGAAAACATCCCTTCCTTTGGCTGCAGCAGAAGCATCGAATTGATCATCCGTGCCGCCATGATCCGCGGGAATCCGGCGCGCAGGAACTGTTCAAACAGCTCCACCACCGTCTCGCTCTCCCTGTTTGCCTCGATCCCGGAACCCATGCCGTCCGACAGGCAGAGGACAAACTGGCCGTTTTCGCAGAGCACACTGTAATTGTCCCCGGAGATACTCTCCTGCTCCTTGGTGATGCGTCCCACACCGTAGAGAACCTGGAATTTCACATCCTCCTGAAACAGCACCGTCTGGTATTCTCCGCTTAAGACCTGTGCCCCGTCGCGTACCGCAACCATCGGGATTCCGCACAGGGAACCGATCAGTTCCGCCGTCTGGCGAAGCGTGATCCGGCAGTGACGGCCCGCTTTGACCGTCATATAGATCTGTAAATGCTCTTTCGGCCGCTCCTGGAGCCAGATTTTCTGGACGAAAGCCCCGTTTTTCTTCATCTGGCGGCAGATTTTTTCCGAGAGCTCGTCCGGCAGACTGTTGAGGCTGTACAGATCACACGCGGCGCGGTCCATAATCCCGGCGACTTCACTTAACTGTTCCGCCACCACGCGGCGGCTCTCCGCCACACGCCCCGACCAGAGCGCCGTCTGGCGTTCCTGCTGGTAGCGGTTCCAGAACAGTTCCAGAAAGCGGGAGCCGTTCAGGCAGGAGGCGTTCCATTCGCCTTTTGCACGGCTGATCTCGTCCTCATCCCCGTCGGCGATTGTCTGAAGAAGTTCCTGGCACCGCTCGCGCGTCAGGTTTCCGTACTGCTCCCAGCACCACGACGCCTTCGCACAGCGGCTGCAGACTTCCTGCTGTTCTTTTTCCAGAATCTTGTCCACCCGGCCCGTCTCCGGCATCACACTTTTTGACGGCATCTGGTAAAAGCTCTCTGCCAGAACGCGGAACGAATCGGCGTAGTGCTCCATCTGCAGTTTCTGCGGATGATTGTCATAGACGGCCGCTTCCCGGCGGCTTCTTCTGGCTTCCAAAAAAATTTTAGCCATGTCCCCTGCTGACAGCAATGCGCCGATCAGGAACATGGCAATGATCCACTCCGGCATGTTCCGCTCCTCCTCTCTTTGTTCTGGACTTCAAAGGGGACTGCGAAATCATGCCCTTTCTTTATCTGTTTTGTTTATTTCGACTGGGATTCTTTAAATAAAATCTCATTATCCTTTACCATGCCAAGTTTTTCTCTTGCCGTTTTTTCTATGTACTCATCGGTCTGCATGTATTCTTTCAAGGCGGTAATATCATCGGTGCACTGCTTCTCCTCTTCAATCTGGCTGTCCAGACTGGAAAGACGGGATGCATTTGCATTGACCTTCTGCTGAAGCTGATTCCCTTTACGGTAAGGACTGCAACCAGGCAGCACAGGACTATGGTAATTGAGAACTCTGTTGTACGGCTCTTCTTTCTGACTTTTTTCTTTCGGCCAGAATTCTTTTCTTCCCTTTCTTTCATTCTTTTCTTTACCCTTGCTTTCTATTTTCCAACCATCTGCAGCCAAACTATCTGTTGTTTTTCGTCCGCAGACTTGTTTCTTTTGTTCTTACATGTGTAGTTACATCTTACCGTTCTTCCCATGAAATTTCAACCTTTTTCTCTGTTTTTTCATACTTTTTACCAGCCATTTTCCTGGAAAAGCGAGGATTCGCCCTGCTTTTTTGATTCCCTTTGCCAGAAGTTCCGGAAGAAAGCGTCCAAACGATGCGTGGTACAATGCAGCGCCCCCAAGGATGCCGCCAAACAGATACCCGCGGAGAATGCCGCTGTTCTCTCCGTAAATCCGTACAAACAGATACAGCGCTGCCGCAATCCAGTAGCAGAGGTCCTCTGCAGATACCGCCGCATGGCTGTGGCGGATCAGTTTCCGCGCTGTCTTGATCAGATCGTACCAGAACCCCAGGACTGCCCCCTGCCAGATGGAACAGGCGAGCAGAATCAGCTCCCGGGTGACATACGCACTCATTTTTACCGGAACAGCCGCGCAAGCGCAGACCCCTTCTTCTGCAGCGGCCCATGTTCCGTATAGACCAGGCTGTCGATGCTGCCTTCGATATCCGCCTCTCCCTTTTCCAGCTCCAGGCGGCCCACATGCAGCTCTTTTCCGCGGATGGTAAGAACACCGCAGACGGTCACGAGCAGAACTTCGTTCTCATCAAAGCTTTTCACATCCTGCACGCCGCCAAGAGAAAGTGTTTTCCGCTGTTCCATCAAAAGGCGGTGCACCTGTTCGTTCATCTCCCCCATGCAAAAAACCTCCATACAATGGTCTATACACCCATTATATGAAGGTTTTCTCTTTTTATTCGCTGCACATGAATCCTGCCGCACTTCTTATAAGTAGCGGTAAAGCTCCTGTGCTTCTTCTTTTTTCACGGTTTCCTGCACATTCAGCACTTCTACCTGACGGATTTACTTCCGAACTGAATTTCCAGTACATCTCCTGCCTTGACCTGTGCGGATGCTTTTGCCGGTCTGTCATTGACGAGGACACGGCCTGCATCACAGGCTTCATTGGCTACGGTACGCCGCTTGATCAGTCTTGATACTTTTAAAAATTTATCTAAGCGCATAGATTTTTACTTAGTTCATCATGTCCTTTAAAGCTTTTCCTGCTTTGAATTTCGGAGTTTTGGAAGCTTTGATTTCCATGGTCTCGCCAGTCTGCGGATTTCTTCCTTCTCTTGCTGCTCTTTCGGATACTTCGAAGGTACCAAAGCCTACCAGCTGAACTTTCTCACCTTTCTTTAATTCTTCAGATACTACATCGATAAATGCTTTTAAAGCAGCCTCTGCATCTTTTTTGGATAAATTTGTCTGCTCAGCCATAGCTGCAACTAATTCTGTTTTGTTCATGAGTTTTACTCCTCCTGTATCTTACATTTGTTTTTTACATGATACGCGGGCCCGCTGATACACACGACCTGCCTGCCGGCTGTTTTTCTTCCGGATGATCAGTCTGTTACGTTGACCGGCTTTTTCGCGTAGCTGTATATATTTATATACTAATGCGTCTCTCTTGTCAAGAAAAAAGTCCCCCCTACCAGCGTTTTATGGCGATTTCTGCCAAAAACAGACTCTTTTCCACCGCACGGTTAAAAGAAGGATCCCTTAACAAACCGCAGCCAGTCTGCCTGCTGCGCATTGAGTGTTTTTAGTTTCTCCGTATTCCGCCCGGATATCCACGATTTTCTGCTTCCGTAGTAGCGGTTTGCCAGTTTCCAGTATTTCCACGGATAGGAAAGATAGAGGCGGAGTGTCTCGATTTCCCCCTCATCGAGCGGCCGTCTGGCGCTGTAGGCGTTTAAGATCCGTTCTGCCGCGCGCTCGCTCCAGCCGTGTTTTTCCAGAATTTTCCGCATAAAATAGCCAAGATCTGCCACCTGGAGATCGAAGTTCCACTTGTCGAAATTGACCGCCGTTTCGCCTCTGCCGTTTTCCAGCAGAATATTGTGCTGGCTGAATTCCCCGTGGCAGACGGCGCCTTCTTCGTCCGCCCGCTGCCGCAGTTTTTCATAGGAAGAAGCTTTCATTTCCGCGGCCGCCCGCTCCCCCTGTTCCAGATACGGACCGGCGCTTGCCAGCAGCAGTTTTTCGAACTCATTTTTCTTCTTTTTTGTCTGCAAATACTTTCGGATCTTTCGAATTTCCACATTGTGGCGGATGCACTCCTCCACGAGGGATTCCCTCCGGTATTCCATTTTCACCGGCAGATGAGCTGCCGTATGTAGCCGCGCCAGCGCATCCGAGGCGCGGATAAGATCCTCACTGTTTCCCGTCTCACATTCCCGGCCCGGGTACCAGTTCCGCACAATGTACGTTCCTCCGTCGTCCCCGCGCGTTGCAAGCGCTCCCTCTTCGTTCCGCAGAATCTGATCGCACCGCAGGAGCCCGACTCCGTGATGCGGCACTGTAGAAGATACCGCTGCTCCAGTTTTTCCGCCGCCGTTCCGAACTCGCTGATCAGCTTATCCCCCTGTTCGGTGTGGCATAATAAAGCGCCCCGCACCCGCATTGTGCCGGAAGCCGTAAGACCGTAATGGGACAGCACACTCAATCCATAATCATACAAGAGCCTGACTCCTTTCCCTGTTGTGATCGTTTTTGGGGTCACGATTCAATGTATGCGTATCCAACCTGTGCCATGCATACTGGTTTCTGTTTTTTCTTTCATCTCAAAAGCAATGTTAAAAGTATTTTCTTTTTCTCTTATTTTATTGTTTTTAATTTCACCGCATGGTAAAATATTCCAAACTTGACAGGGTGAAAAACACCTGTTATGGGGTTCTCTAAAATCATTTTATTTTAAGGAGGGTTTTTATGATTTTCTTACCACAGCCATCTTCCTTTCCTACGGAGAGGGCACCTTTACAATTCACTATGACAGCCGCATTTTTCTCGATTCCGAGAGCCCGGCTGAGCTTTTTTCTGCAGCACAGCTTCTGCAGCAGGAGATTGAGACACAGACGGGATTCCGTCCTGCCATCTGCCGCCGTCATCAGCCGGTGGGATCACACCTGATCTATCTGACTGCCTCTCCGGAATTATCCCGTGAGGCTTATACCTCGCTGTCACACCGGAAAACATCACGATCTGCGGATCTCTGAAAAGCGGCGTTCTCTACGGCGTGCAGACACTCCGTCAGATGATCCGCCAGGCAGGTGCTGTTCTTCCAACCGTCCTGATCTCCGACAAACCGGCCATGGAAAACCGCGGCTTCTACCACGATGCGACCCGCGGACGTGTTCCGACGCTTTCCTATCTGAAACAGCTTGCCGACACCTTGAGCTTCTATAAAATCAATCAGCTTCAGCTCTACATCGAGCACAGCTATCTCTTCGACGATCTGACCGAGATGTGGCGCGACGATACGCCGCTCACTGCAGAGGACATCCTCGAGCTGGACCGCTACTGCAAGGGACTTGGCATTGATCTCGTTCCGTCGCTTGCAAGCTTCGGCCATCTGTACAAGCTGCTCTGCACGAAATCGTATGCACATCTGTGCGAACTGGAAGGCTCTGCTTCGGCTCCGTTCTCCTTCTATGACCGCCAGGCGCACCATACGCTCGATATCACAAACCCGGAGAGCCTCTCCCTTGCCAAACACATTCTTTCCGAATATATGCAGCTCTTCTCCTCGAAGTATTTCAATCTCTGCGCGGATGAAACGTTTGACCTTGGAAAAGGGCTTCCCGCGCACTCGCCGAGGAAAAGGGAACCACCGTCATCTACACCGAGTTTGTGACAGAGCTTGCCAACTATATCACTGAATCCGGCCGCACGCCGATGTTCTGGAGTGATGTCATCAGCCAGGAGCCGGAAGTTTATCATCTCCTGCCGAAGAACCTGATCTGCCTCCACTGGGATTATGCGTCAAATGTTTCATCGGAGCGTCTGACCCGCCTTGCCAATTCCGGTGCCGAGCATCTGTATGTATGCCCGGGCGTACAGGGATGGAACCAGCTCATCAACAAGTATCATGAGGCGTATGAAAACATTTCCAGAATGGCGCGCTACGGCCATGAACGCCATGCAATGGGACTTCTGAACACTGACTGGGGCGATTACGGCCACATCAATCACCCGGACTTCTCCCGCATCGGCATGATCTACGGCGCGGCGTTCTCCTGGAATGCAGACATTCTGCCGGAGGAGGAAATCAACCGCCAGATTTCCGTGCTGGAATTTGGTGATGCCTCCGGAAAACTCGTTTCCGTGCTCGATCTTCTCTGCCATCAGGATGCGTATCCATGGCGCACTGCCGTTATGGTACAGGAAGCACTCGAACTGCATCAGGACAAAGAAGAGGCTGCCGAACTGCTCCGCTCCTGCGCGGAAGGCGATGCGGATGCAGCAAATGCTTCAATCGACGCGCTCTGCGCCGTTCTGTACGAGAAAGCCGGCACCGTCCGCCCGGAGAACCGTCCGATGATCTATGCGTACCTGCTCGCCGCAGACGGCCTAAAAGTGCTGAACCGCCTGCTGCCGTTCCTGCGCGCTTCCCTTCTTTCCGAGGCACTCTGCCGGAGAAAGAAGACTGTTTTGCACTCGCCGGAGATCTCGAACGGTGGCTGCACAGCTATAAAGAGCTGTGGCGCACCGTCTCCAAGGAGAGCGAACTGTACCGCATTGCCCATGTGTTCTGCTGGTATGCGGATCTGCTGCGTGATCTGAACGCATAAAACCAGCAAAAAACAAAAGAGAGTCGGGGACGGATTGTTCTGTCCCCGGCTCTCTTGTTTGCCGTTTTGGCTTTACAGCAGTGTTTTTACGTACTCTGTCAGGTATTCTTTTGTATTCTTCGCCGGATCTTTCATCACTTCTTCCAGCGCCGCGTTCAGGCATTCGCCGATTTTCGGGCCTTTCGGGACACCGAGTTCCATCAGATCTTTGCCGGAAACGGCCAGCGTTTTCAACGTAAAGCAGTCGCCGTTATCGAGAATTTCTCTGACGCACTCCCTTACCTTCCCGATCCGTTCCAGGGTTTTCTCCCGCTGGTACAGGCTTTTGGCCATCGTATCGGCTTCCTGCACGATCATCAGTTTTCGAACAGCTCCGGGCCGAGTTTATTCAGAATACGGCGGATCACCGGTTTCTCCGGAGCCATGCGGCAGTCATGCCAGCGGATCAATGCTGCGACCTGGCGGATGGTTTCGTTGTCGAATTTCAGACGGCGCAGAATCGCTTTCGCCATTTTCTCCCCCGCCGGTGCGTGGCCTTTAAAATGATCGATGCCAGCTCATCCGTTGTGCGGCACGCCGGTTTTGCAATGTCGTGGAGCAGCATCGTCCAGCGCAGAATCGGATCTGCCGGAACGTGCTGCAGAGCGGCAATCGTGTGCTCACCGACATTATAGCAGTGGTGCGGATTGTTCTGCGGCGTTTTCATCAGTTCATCAAACTCCGGCAGCACAATTTTTGTAATACCCGCCTCATAGACGGCCTCCATGTACTCCGGCCGCTTCGAGATCAGCAGTTTATTCAGTTCCACACGGATCCGCTCAGCGCTGATTTTTTCAAGCGTCGGCGCGAGTGCTATGATGGCATCCAGTGTTGCCGGATCGAGTTTGAAGCCGAGCTGTGCGGAAAAGCGGAGGGCACGCAGGATCCGCAGTGCATCCTCACTGAACCGCTCGGTCGGATTTCCGACACAGCGGATGACTTTGCGCTGTAAATCCCTGATTCCATCGAACAGATCCACAAGCCCCTCTTCGTTGTTGTATGCCATCGCATTGATCGTAAAATCACGGCGGCGCAGATCCTCGGCGAGGCTGGAGGTAAAGACCACTTCTTTCGGATGGCGGCCGTCCTCATACTCTCCGTCGATGCGGTACGTCGTGACCTCGTGCGCGCCGCTTCCGGCCAGAACTGTTACCGTTCCGTGCTCCAGTCCCGTATCCACGGTGCGGTCAAAAATTTCTTTTACCTGCTGTGGGGAAGCAGAGGTTGTAATATCCCAGTCGTCCGGCTCCCGCGCAAGAATCGTATCGCGCACACAGCCTCCGACCGCGTACGCCTCGAAGCCTTTCGCATGCAGGGAATCGATTACCATATTTACGCTTGGCGGCATTTTTATCTTCAAATTTGTTATCTCCTTTTTCTAAATCTGCTTTTCCAGTATAGCAGTTTCCTTTTTCTACCGCAAGTGTGGTTGCGGTTGTATTTTGGGGATTGCATGTGTATAATAGAGGTTAATAAAATTCGAAAGGGGATTTACATTTTTATGAAACTGGATCGTTACCGAAAATATGTCCGGGCCGGCGTTACTGCCTTTCTGGTACTTGCAGCGTCCATGATTTTTTACTACCTGCTCTTCCACCAGACTTCTGTGCGGACCGCCTTTCACAATGTCCTCAACATTCTCTCCCCCCTGATTGCAGCCCTGATTCTCGCCTATGTGATCAGCCCGATCATTAACTTCATAGAACAGCGGATCATCGCCAGACTCTTTGCCCGGCACAGAAAAACACAGTCGGTACGCTGTAAAAAGCTTGTGCGGGCGCTTTTTGATTCTTCTGACGTACGTCGCCATGCTTTTCGCGCTGTACGGACTCATTGCGACCCTGATCCCGGAGCTGTTCTCAAGTATCGCAAACATCGTCTCCAACTTCTCCAACTACGCAAACAACATTCAGGATTTTGCCACAAAAGTGCTGGCGAATTACCCGGAGATGCAGCAGACGGCAGACCAGTACATCTCCACGTTCTCCGCAAAGCTTTCCAACTGGCTGACCAATGACCTGATGCCGATGCTCCGTACGTTCCTTCTGAACCTCTCCGGACAGCTCGTCAACATGGTTACGTTTTTCAAAAACATTCTGCTTGGCGCGATCGTTGCGATCTACATGCTGTACAACAAGGAAAGCTACATTGCCAAGCTGAAAAAAGCAGTCTACGCGCTGCTCGGTCTGGATCACGGAAATGCCGTGATCCGCGACTGCCAGTATGTGAACCAGGAATTCAGCGGGTTCCTCGTTGGAAAAGTCATCGATTCGATCATCATCGGTGCCATCTGCTATCTTGTGACGAGCCTGATCGGCACCCCGTACGCACTGCTGGTCAGCGTAATCATCGGTGTGACGAATATCATTCCGTTTTTCGGCCCGTTCCTCGGCGCCGTTCCGTGTCTTCTGCTGATCCTTCTGATCGACCCTCTGCAGGCACTGTATTTCCTGATTTTCGTCGTTCTCCTGCAGCAGTTTGACGGAAACTTCTTAGGACCGAAAATCCTCGGCGAGACGACCGGCGTGTCCAGCTTCCTTATCATCATCTCGATTCTGATCGGCGGCGGCTTCTGGGGTGTCTTTGGCATGATCATCGCCGTTCCGGTCTGTGCCATTATCTGCACGGTCTGCCGCAACTTCGCCAACCGTCGTCTTGAAAAATATCACCTGCCGGATGACGATGCGTTTTACTTCCACATGGACCACATTGATCCGGAAACGAGACAGGCGATCCCATATCAGAAAAAGAAGATCGACGAGGCCGAAGTCTTCCACTTTCCGGGCTACCGGCTGCGCAAAGCGCTGACAAAGCTGGCCACGGAAGAGTCTCCGGTTGATGCGCCGTATACACCGGCAAAGCCTTCGACCGAAGAGAAAAACTCAAATTCTTCCGATTCCGATCAAAAATAAATCGTATCTTACAAAAATGCCTTCTGTGCAGACTGTTTCCATTCTGCACAGAAGGCATTTTCTTATTTTTGCTTTTTATTTCTCGATTACAACCGTGCTGAGTGTCTCTGCCGGAAGATCGACACGCATGATATGTCCGTTGACACGCAGGAAGCAGCCGGAATCCTCTTTTGTGCGGTTCAGCAGGATCACAACGTAGCTTCCGTCTGGATTGACTGCGGCCGTTACATCCAGGTTTGCTCCGTATTTGCTCCAGCCGATGCGTTTTGCACCCGGAGCAATATATTTGGAAATGTGGCCGATGTAGTGGTACATGATCGGTTTGCGGTAATGGAAATCATCATCTACAATCAGACCTGAGGTGAATCCCATCGGTACGTGGCGCGGGCCGCCGTCTTTGTCTACGAGGAAGTTCCAGTCGATCCAGCGGTTCATGCCGGCGTTCAGGTTTCCGATCATATCGTGTGCATAATCTGCGGCGTCAAGGTAATCGACGTACTCTGGTGTCTGGAAGTTCACCGGTCCGAAACCACCGTCGCCAAAACCGATTCTGCCCGGCATGTGAAGGCACAGCACTCGGAAAGCATGAAGGTTTTGTCCGGGTATTTCTGTTTCATCAGCTCAACAGCCTCGAAGTGGTCGCCGGAATACCAGTGGAATGCGATACCGGCTACCATGTCCATGGTCTCCTCGTCAAGGACGGTCAGAACGTGCTCGATCATACGCTCTTTGTTGTGATCCCAGATGAAGATGCCGATCTTGTCCGTCAGGCCTGCTTTTTTCATCTCCGGATACAGATAATCTTTCAGGTAGGTTTTGGACTCTTCCGGTGTCCATACGCAGCTGTCCCAGGTGGTAGCTGCTACGGTCTCGTTCTGCAGGCTCAGCATCGTCACCGGGATTCCCTCATCGAGGTATGCCTGCAGATATTTTACAACGTATTTTGCCCAGCTTCCGTAATACTCCGGTTTCAGGCTGCCGCCGTGGTTTCTCTGCGGAATCTCTTCCGGAACCGGCATTCCCATTGCACCGTAAACAGCAGCATCATTCTTTGCGATCTTCGGTGCAGTTTTCCACTGATACGGCGGAGACCACGGCTCATCAGAACACTGATCGGCTCTGCGGAGATTTCGATGGCTTTTTTCAGCATCGGAAGGACATATTTGCGGTCGCGGTCGATCGAGAAGGTTGCCAGATCCGGGTCTGCGATCGGGTCTGCGACTGCTGATACTCCTCAAGGAATAGTCACAGCTGTCGATCGGCACGCGGACAAATCTTGCATGAAGGCCGTCCGGTCCGAAAATATCCTGTAATGCCTGATTCTGTGTTTCCTCATCCATACGGGACAGCAGGTATGCGCTGCTCTCGGTCATGGCGCCGCCGAAGCCCTCGATGGTCTGGAACGCAAAGTCCGGATACAGGTTGATGACGTTCGACTCAATCATTTTTACGCTCTTGGACTCGTCTTCCGGTGCCAGCGCTTTTTCCCAGGTTTTTGCTTCCCCTTTTACATGGTACGTTGTAATTTGTTTTGCTTTCATTTTCCACACTCCATTTTTCACATGTTTTGCGGCATTTACTGAAAATCCGCTGTTTCATGCTTCCACTATACCATGCTCTCTTCTTCTTGTTTAGTGCCTTTTTCGGCAGAAAATTAGGGCATTTCCGCTTTTCTGATTCTTACCCACTGGCCCATCGGGCGGTCTCCTTTTTCCTTTTCATACCGCTTCTGCATTTCCTTCATGCTGCAGCCGTACCGCTCCTTAAACAGACGCGACACCGACTTGTAGTTTTCGCAGCCGTGTTTCGGCAGAAGTTCCATGATCCGCGCCTCGGGATGCTGCAGGTCGCGGCAGATCCGGTCGAGCCGGATTTCATACAGATACTGGTAGACCGTCAGACCGAGGTACCGTTTCAGAAGCTTCGACAGATAATTCGGCGTATAACCAAAGTGCTCCGCGACCTGCGCCACCGTCAGCTTTTTGGCGTAATGCTCCTCAATATACCGCATGACCTCGCGGATCTGCTGTACGGCCTTCTGATTCTGCGGAATGTGTTCTTTTCCGATCCGCACCGCATAGTCCACCAGTAAGCGGTACAGCGCTTCAAGAAGAAGGCTGTCGAATTTTAACTGATACCCTTCTTTCTGCGCACCGTACACCTCGTCCATCTCCCGGAGAACTGCTTTGAATTCTGCGAGTTTTTGTTTTTCCGCCTCACTGGCCGGTCTTTCATCCACAACAAAGTAAAGCTGATCGTAATGCTCCATGTACTGCAGCAGCATCTCATACGGAACCTGCAGGACGATGGCCTGATTCGGATAGGCTGTCACGGCGTGGATCGTGCCGGAGTTGATGACGAGAAGTTCATCTGCCCCGATCTGCCGCTCGCCGCCGTCACCGAAACGCACTTTCAGACGGCCTTCCAGAAGATAAATGATCTCCAGATCGTTGTGCCAGTGCGGCGGGTTGCTGTAGCCGCCGTCGTCGATGCTGTGGAAAAAGCGGATGCCGATATCCCCGTTTGCCGTAATCCATTCGAAATTGCTCTCCATGGTGCCCTCCCGTTTCTTGTCTTTTCGTGTATACAGACGAAGCGCGTCTGAACTTTCTGTTCGTTCAGGCGCGCTCCTTCTATTATCTTTTCTGCTACAGGGACATGGTAATTTCCCGCCCTGTGCGGTGGTATTTCTGAAAAGTGACTCCGGACGCCTTCATCATCCGTTTCGATGCGATCACGGACGGGGTGTCCGCGTACTTGTCGCAGTCGTAGATCACCGTTTTGATTCCCGCCTGGATAATCGCCTTGCAGCACTCATTGCATGGGAACAATGTCACATACAGCTTGGCTCCCTCGAGGCTTCCGCCGCGGTAATTCAGGATGGCGTTCAGTTCACTGTGCGTTGTGTAAAGATACTTGTTTTCCAGCGGATTTTCACTTGTCTTTCCCCACGGGAACTCGTCGTCCGAGCAGCCTCTCGGGAAACCGTTGTATCCCATGGACAGAATCTTGTTGTCCTCGCTCACAATGCAGGCTCCCACCTGTGTGTGCGGATCCTTCGAGCGCATACCGGCAAGCTGGGCAACTGCCATGAAATATTCATCCCAGGAAATATAATCCTCTCGTTTATCGCTCATACCCATTTCCCCTGTGTTTTCTTAACGTACTTTGCTTCCGCTCTTATTTCGTACCGAAGATACGTCTCCGGCATCGCCGAGGCCTGGTACAATGTAGCCGTGCTCGTTCAGATGGTCATCCAGTGCTCCGACGAAAACATCGACATCCGGGTGAACCTCATGCATTTTCTCGATTCCTTCCGGAGATGCGATGATGCACATGAAGTGGATCTTCTTTGCGCCTTTTTCTTTCAGCATGGTGATGGCTGCCGTTGCAGAACCGCCGGTTGCCAGCATCGGGTCGGTTACAAATACTTCACGGCTTGCGATGTCTGACGGAAGTTTGCAGTAATACTCAACCGGTGCCAGGTTTCCGGATCACGGTACAGACCGATGTGTCCGATTTTTGCTGCCGGAATCATAGCCAGCATACCTTCTACCATACCAAGACCGGCACGGAGGATCGGCACAACTGCCATTTTCTTTCCTTCGAGCTCTTTTACGGTTGTTTTGCAGATCGGGGTTTCAATTTCAACGTCTGTGAGCGGCAGCTCTCTGGTTGCCTCGTAGCACATCAGCATTGCAATTTCGCTGATCATCTCGCGGAACTCCTTGGAGCTTGTGTCTTTCTTTCTGATAATACCGATTTTGTGCTGGATCAGCGGGTGATCATGATGACTGTTCTTGCCATTTTCCCTTCTCCTTTGTTTAAAATTTATTCATTTTCGCCTTCATGCTCAATCAAGTGAATACGGCGTTCGTGACGCTCTTCTCCGGAAAATGGAGTGTTCAGGAAGGTTTCTACGATTTTGATTGCAAGGCCAGGGCCTACAACACGTCCTCCCATCGCCAGTACGTTGGCATCGTTGTGCAGGCGGGTTGCCTCTGCGCAGAAGCAGTCGGTGCAGAGTGCTGCACGGATTCCTTCCATTTTGTTTGCCGTGATAGAAATGCCGATTCCGGTTCCGCAGATCAGGATTCCCTTATCACACGTTCCGTTTTGGATCGCATGGCCTACTTTTCTGGCGTAAACCGGATAATCAACTGCCTCGTTGCTGTAGCATCCGAAGTCCTGATATTCCAGTCCCTGTTTGTCCAGATATGCTTTTACCTCCTGCATCAGCTCATATCCGCCGTGGTCGCATCCTAAAGCTATCATTGTTCTTCCTCCTCTTTCAGCCGCGCAAGAACACCTTCAATCAGGAATTCCAGCGCTTCATAACATTTTCCGTATTCGGTAAGCGGTTCCCCGTAAAGGGCGGGGATGTCTCCTGCCAGCCGCAGAAATCCGGCGATCGTCTGCAGATGGGGCGCATCCGGGAAGTCCTCACGGATCTTTTCCCTCTGACTGTCCTCCATCACAAGAAGCAGCGTGTCGTCGTTGATGTCCTCCGCGGTAAGCGGTGTGGTGGTGTGGTCTTTGGCCGAAAGCCCGTTGCGCGCAAGCACTGCCTCTACCTTCTGGTTGACCGGCTGCGGAAACAGAACGACAAGCCCGCGGGAACCAATTTCCATCGGCCACGGAAGCTCTTTGCTCTGCAGAATCGCCTTCGCCATCGGTGCGCGCGCGGTATCGTCCGCGTCCACAAATAAAATCCTGCTGTAATGTTTCACTGTTATACCTCTGCTACTTTGTGGCCTGCGGCTTTTAACAGGCGGTTCATGATCGCCTGCCCCATACGCGGGGTGTCGAAAGCCTCGGAATAAATCACTTCCACGCCGTCCTCATCGAAGTCGCGCAGAATCGCAAACAGGTGATGCGCGATCGTCTCATCTTCGGCGCGCAGCCCGATGCTCTTGATATCTCCTGTGGTGTACTGCTCCCGTGTCTCATCGGTGCAGATTACGCCCACTTTCTTTCCTGCCTTTTCCTGTTCTGCGGCAAGGCGGTTGATTTCCGGAATCACCCGTTCCATCTCGCCCTGGATAATCGTAAGGTCTGCCTTCGGCGCATAATGTTTGTAGCGCATGCCCGGTGCCTTCGGACGCACATGGCTGTCCTCCGCAAGGATTCCCGGATCGACACGCACGGTTCCAAGCACTTTTTCCAGCATCTCTTTGTTGTAATAGCCCGGGCGGAGAATCGTCGGAATCTCCTCTGTAAAATCGACGATGGTGGATTCGAGGCCGATCTCGGCGTCTCCTCCGTCGATGATACAGTCAATTTTGTCCCCAAGGTCCTCGATCACATGCTCGGCTTTCGTCGGGCTCGGCCGGCCTGATGTATTGGCGCTCGGCGCAGCGATGAAGCCGCCTCCGGCTAAGATCAGTGCGTTTGCCACTTTGTTGCTCGGGTAGCGCACGGCTACGGAGGTAAGGCCTCCCGTCGTCTCGAGCGGAACGGCATTTGTTTTCTCAAAAATCATCGTCAGCGGTCCCGGCCAGCATGCAGCTGCCAGTTTGCGTGCACTCTCCGGCACGTTTGCCGCTACGGTTTCGAGGTCCTCCATTCTTCCGATGTGGACGATCAGCGGGTTGTCCGACGGACGGCCCTTTGCCGCATAAATTTTCTCGGAAGCTTTGGCATCCAGCGCATTTCCGCCAAGACCATATACGGTCTCGGTCGGGAATGCCGCCAGACCGCCGTTTTTCAGAATCTCTCCTGCTTTTTCGATCGCGCTCTGATCTATGTTATCTTCTGTCATCCTGCAATCCATGCCCTCATATGTTTCTTCCTTCTTTCCATCTGTTCCAGCGCACAGTGTTTCTATCTGCGCACACTGTTTTGATTATACCATTTTCCGGCGCAGTTGAAAACCCTTGATTTAAAGAAGCTCTTTTAACTGAGCCGTACGGTACGCCTCGATCAGTTCCTTTAATTCACGGATGCGCTGCCGGATCTGCCGTCCCTGATCCGTATCGCCGACTAACTGGCGCTTCATGTTGTACCGCACCGCCACCTGGCGGGAGACAATATCCTTCTCCTCCAGGATTGCTTTTTCCGTCGATTCAAACGGCTCGTGCGCGGTGAGGCTGAGGCCGTACGAGTTGTAAATCAGCGTGTAACCCGCGATGCCGGTTTCTTTGTGGTACGCCCTGCAGAAGCCGCCGTCGATGATCAGCACCTTGCCGCCGCATTTGACCGGCTTTCACCGGCACTCTGGTGTACCGGGACGTGGCCGTTGATAATATGTACATTTTCACCGGCAAGCCCGAACTCCTGTAAGATCCGGTCCGCCGTCTCCTCTTTCTCAATCAGGCGGTAATACGCGTTTTTCACCTCGGTCCAGGTCTCTTTTTCTGCGAGGAAATACCGCTCAAATGTTGTCATCTTGTCGCGGCCGTACAGCGGGGAATTCGGCGCGGTCCACAGATACCACAGCGTATTGCGGCCCTGCTCCCGTTTTTTCGGATCGCGGCTTACAAATGCGCGGCGCACGTTGTGCTCGAGGATATCGTACAGTGCTTTTCCCTTGTATTTCTTTCCGTCGACCTGTACCTCTTTTAAGGTGCCGTCCTCATTCATCGGCATGCAGCCGTGGTACAGCAGATTTCCATTGTAAACGCGGTAGAGGCTTCCTTTTTTTGAGCAGGAAATCGACGTGCGCCTGCAGTTTTTCGCTGTTTCGGAAGGCGAAGATCAGCTTATCGAGCACTTCTGCCTCTTTTTCTGTCAGCTCGTCCGGATGCGCCGGGTCGATCGTCGGAAAGCTCTTGTCGCGCAGAGCATACGTTTTCTCCCCCATCGCCACCGTTCCGTTCTGGTAATCGATCTTTTCCAGCAGACGGCGGTTTTCCATGCCGTACTCCGGGTTCTCACGGATCAGACGGTTCTCGAGCTTTAACTGCATTACGGTGATGACCTTGTGCATGCGGCGCTCCAGCATCTGCTGGGAATTTCCGCTGTCCTCGCCGCCTTTTGCGGCAAAGCATTCGCACGGATCATCGCCGTACGTCTCGAGAGCAAAGGTGGCAAGCGGAAGCATATTGATGCCGTAGCCGTCCTCCAGCACATCGAGATTGCCGTAGTGGAGGCAGATACGGATCGTGCTGGCCACGCACGCCGGCTGGCCGGTCGCAGCGCCCATCCAGAGCACATCGTGGTTGCCCCACTGGATATCGAGGGAATGGTAATTCATCAGGCAGTCCATGATTTTATACGGCTCCGGACCGCGGTCAAAGATGTCGCCGATGATGTGGAGATGATCAACAACGAGCCGCTGAATCAGCTCTGCCACGGCAATGATGAAGTTCTCGGCGCTTCCGATTTCGAGGATAGTCTGGATGATCGCCTCGTAGTATGCTTCTTTGTCGAGCACCTCCGGCTTTTCGGTGATCAGCTCCTCGATGATATAGCCATAATCCGCCGGCAGGGCTTTCCGCACTTTGGCACGGGTGTATTTGGAAGAAACGATTTTGCAGACGTCGATCAGGCGGTACAGCATGACCTTGTACCAGTCATCGATGTCCTCCTGCTGCTTTTTCTCCATCTCCAGGCGCTCTCTCGGGTAATAGATAAGGGTTGCAAGCGCACGTTTTTCCGAAATGCCGAGCGTGTGGCCGAAGACATCGTCAATCTTCTTTCGCACGGCACCGGAACCGTTGCGGAGTACATGAGAAAAGGCTTCGTATTCGCCATGAATATCCGAAAGGAAATGCTCCGTGCCTTTGGGAAGGTTGATAACGGACTGCAGATTGATGATTTCGGTCGCTGCTTTTTCGATGGTCGGGTACAATTCTGCGAGATATTCCAGATAATTTTTTTCGTTTTCCATGAGGACCTCCTGCCTGGGTTGTTTTTTCTTATTTTATAACGAACTCCCCTTCGGCACAACCCTTTTTCTTCTTTCGATACACCGGGTGCGTCCCCTCATGGAAGATATAATAGCTCACATAGTCCGTAAGAAAAATCCCAACCGCCGAGAGCAGATACCAGATCCCGAAAAAACACGGCAGATTAATCCTTCGCAGATGGAAAACGGCAGCGTACCATAGTCCCACATGCGGTAATGCAGCACCCTCAGGGAAACATCCCCGAATACAGTTCAATGGCCGTAATCAGGACGGCGGATACCATCATCTGAAACGCCAGCGGAAAGCGGCGCAGCCCGGCGTCTTCCAGCATTCCGATTCCTGCAAGGGACATTCCTCCGGCAATGCCCATCAGGCGGAAGCTGTAACCCCGGTAGGTGACTTCGATGGCAATATAAATACAGTAGCCCAAAAGAAAAAACAGCAGATACTTCTTCGCTTTCATTCGTTTTTCTCCCATTCTAATTGAGAATCTTTTCTCTTATTCCCAGTATCTCTGTCTTTTCTCTTTTTATCCGCTTGCATTTTTTTCTTTTCCATGTTACAATACTTTCATGTTTCGAAAGAAGTTTCGAATAGAAAGGACAGAAAAAAGAATGGCATTTAACCCAATAAAGTTAATGGAATTAAAAAATCTGAGAAACCGTTTCGCCCAAAACCACCCGAAGTTCGTAAAATTCATGAGCGATCTCGCATCCTCGCAGATCGAGGAGGGAACGATTCTCGAAGTCACGGTGAAAAAACCGGACGGCCGAACGATGGTTTCCAATATCAAGGTGACTGCTTCGGATCTTGAAATGCTGCAGGCAATCAAACAGATGTAACATATTTTTCGTGGCAAAAAGCCGCTTTCGACGAGCGGCAGGCTTTTGGACGCACGGTATTCCTCGAGATACTGCGTCACCGTCTTTCCCGTCATTTTCCGGAAGAGGCGGCAGCAGACCTCGCGGGACAGATGCACCTGCTCACCAAGCTTTTCGAGCGAAATCACGGATTCTTACCATTACTCCGATGCATTCCTGACGATCGAAGCGCCGTTCTACTTCCTGCTCGGCCTTCTCGCCGTCTACCGCACCTCGATTCAGAGTATGCAGAACGGACGCGCACCGTTTGCCGCATGCATGGTCGAGCTTGTGATGCGTCTTGCTGCTACCGTCTGGCTGTCACGCTTCTTAGGCTACACTGCCGTCTGCATCGCAAGCCCGCTTGCCTGGTTCGGTGCAATTGCACTGCTGATTCCAGTCTACTATCGGATGATGATGAAGCCTGTAAAAACAGTGTAATCAAAATTGGTCCACCGGATATTGATATGCCTGGCAACGCAAAACCCGGAATCCTTTCGCTCCTCTTCTGAGGTCCTGAAAAGATTCCGGGTTTTTTATTTTGCTGTTTTCTCTTCCCAGATTGTCTCCAGATTTTTTCCATCAATCCAGATACAGCGGTACACCCGCTTCATCTGCTCATCCAGTTCCGCTTCCCGGTCAGTCTTTACAATCACATGGCCGATCCGGTCAGTTCCATCTGCCATGGCAGAAACTTCATGCCCCTCCGGATAATCCAGGACAAGCTCCAGCCCTTCCTGACGCAGACGTTCGACCTGATCCCGGTCGATTTGTGTGATGGTTCCGCTTACCGGACTCAGCAGCAGTTTTGCCATGCACGGGCAGCTTTCCGTCTGCTGAAAATCCGTTTCTTCCCCGAGGCGCTTTTGATCATCTGCTCATAAAAATCAAATCCGTAATACGTTGAAATCAGTTCCGGAATGCAGGTTGCCCCGGTTCTTCCGCCCATTTCAATGATCCAGACCTTCTCTCCGTCCACAAAGACATCCGCATTGACAGAGCACTGATCGGCACCGGATGCGGTGACGGCCAGCTGCATCTGGCGGGCAATTTCTTCCCGCAGTGCCCCGCTGCATCCATACGGAAATGCGTGGCCGACCGGAACGGTCGTGTGTGCACCGCGGTATACAAATTTCGTGTGCGGTGCCAGAAAGACCAGTTTGTGGTTCTGCACAAATCCATCCACGCCGATCTCCGTTCCGCGGAGGAATTTTTCAACCAGCACATAATCTCTTGCCGAACCGTTTCTCGCATTTTCATACGCTTCTTCGATCTGTCCGGAATGCTCCACCACTGTAATTCCGCGGCTTCCTGAACTGTCCACCCGTTTTACGACAACCGGGTATCCAAGCTGTTCTGCGGCTTTTTGTGCCTCCTCTGCGCTTCTTACCCGCATCCCGTCTGCCGCGGAAACGCCGCCCTGCCGGAATGCGTCTTTCATCTTTGCCTTATCGGTCAGAATTTCCGCCGCCTCATACGGAATGCCGGACAGATGCATCTTTTCACAGACATAGCCGATTGTGCTGACGGCCACATCGGTTCCCGATGTACAGATTCCGTCGATCTGTTCTTTTTCCGCCGCCGCAAGAATCGCTTCTTTATCCCGCGTATTCAGTTCATAAATTTTATCTGCAAGTGCAAAACCCGGATAATCGCCGGGAATACTCACTACGATCGTGTAAAGACCCATTCTGCGTGCAGTCCGGATCAGCGGCACCTGGTAAATACCGGCACCTAAAATCATGATTTTTTTCACTTTTTTTTCTTCCTCATCAGATACGTTAATGGTTTCCCGCACAATATACTGCGGCGTGCGGTTCAGAATCAGAATCATCTTTCCGAGGTATTCTCCGATGATGCCGAGCACCATCAGAATCAATCCGGAAAAAACAACGATGGCGCAGATCGTCGAAGACCAGCCAACCATCACGGTCGGATTGATGAGCTTTCGGATGGCAATCATGATGGCTGCCAGAAAACCGCCGGCTGCAGAAACTCCGCCGAGAACGGACGATATGCGAAGCGGAATTACAGAATAGTTCCAGTAGGCAAGCCACAATTTGATCAATTTCTTTAACGTATAGTTGGAAGTTCCCACTGCACGTTTGAAATGCTCCACCTCTACATTTCCGATTTTGTGTGTCGTGCGGTAGAAAATGCCGTCAATATAGGGATTGAAGCTGTCGTATTTTACCACCTCGTCCTTGATCTGGCGGGTAATCATCCAGAAATTGCTGGAAACGATGTCTTTTGGCCGTCCGAGAAGAATCCGGGAGGAAACTTCGTTCAGTTTGCTGGTGACATTTTTCAGGAACGAATTTTTCCGTTTCGGATAGCAGCCGTAAACCAGATCGTATCCTTCTTCCATCTTGTGGATCAGTTTGCTGATCTGGGACGGATGTGTCTGCATGTCATCGTCCATGCCGAGAATAAAATCTCCTTCGGTGTAGTGGAGTGCCGCCATCAGCGCATTGTGCTGGCCGAAATTGCGCAGCAGGTTGATGCCCTTGACATTCTGATACTGCTCACCGAGCTTCTTGATCTCCCCATACGTATTGTCTTTCGGGGAACCGTCGTTCACCAGGACAAATTCGCAGTCATATCCGTCCATTTTCTTGAATTCTTCCATCACCATCTCTACAACTTTCCGGATCGTTGCCTCGGAATTGTAGCATGGGATGACTATTGAAATCAGTTTCATTTTTTTCCTCCATCGGTATCGTTCAGAATGCAGTCATAGAACAGCGGCGTGCCTCCGGTATGGATAAAAAGCACATCGCAGTCCTGTAACTGATGTTCTTCTATGTACTGCTTCATTCCCCAGAATGCCTTTCCGGTGTACGTCGGATCCAGCGGAAGGCCGTTCCGGCAGAACTCTTCCCGGATCACCTGTAAAATCCGCTCATCGTACTGGCCGTATCCGCCCTGGCGGTATCCCATTTCCAGATGAAGTTCACTCTCCCATCCTTCCGGCAGCACGAGATGATTCTTCGCAAAATAATCGGAAATGCCGCTCTCCATGATGCGGATGGCTCGGTCGTACTCGCGGGATGAAATCGAAAGGCCGATGATCTGCTCCGTTCCCTGCTCGAGCAGTTTTCCGCTTACCAGCCGCACTGGGTCGAGCCGGTTCCGGATGCTGCAAAGATATGAGAAAAAGAAATGTTCTGTTCTTTCTCCCACGCAAGAATCTCGCGGTAGCCGTCCACGTAGGCCTGTACCGGTGTGCCTTCATTGCCCGTTCCGAATTTATCCCCGAAAATATAATATGGGTGATATCCCTCTTCTGTCAAACGGTTCATCGTCTTCTCGACGGTCTGTGCAATCTCTGTTTTTCTGCACGGAATGACTTCGGCTCCGAGCCATTTCATCAGACGGCTGTTGTTGGTTTCGATCGGGTGTTCTTCGTTTTCTTCAGAAGAACAGATCATATAGCATGGAATTTTCTCGGCACAGCACAGATTGGCCAGCACGCGGCAGAGGTTGGATCTGCTGTTTCCGTAGATGATCATGCAGTCTTTGTTTTTCTCCTGCATGTCACGGAAAAAGGCGCGTCCGATCCGCACTTTATTTCCGCCCAAGGAAAACGGGAGAAGATCCTCTCTCTTGCAGTACAGTCGGACATTTCTGTCGTTTGGAAATTCCAGTTTCTGAATTGGTGTATGTATCATTGTTTTTCCTCTTTTATTCTTGATTCAACTCACAGTCGGTATTTTCACGGAGTCTGACATGTCGAAAATAGTTCGACTGTGACTTGCCTCATGTCAGTGGAGGATACCGATTTTTCTCCGCCCGCCACTGCCGTTATGTTTCTTTTAACAATTCATCCCACCGCTTTAGAAGCGGGGGACTTCTTGTCTACTGGTGTTAAATTCCGGCATGCACCGGAAGCTTTTCCCTATTATAGACTATTTTTCTCTGCGTGGCAAGCCGTGCCGGAAACAGGAAAAGCCCGCCGGTTTTTGTTTTCACATTTGCCGGCGGGCTTTGGGGATTTTTGTATTCTGTTTTTTCATCCGGGATCGTCTCAGTCTTCCAGCAGTGCTGCAAGATTCTCCACAATCCGTGCTACCTGGCAATCTCCGGGATTTTCGTGTACTCGGCACAGCTATGTACCTGGTTCATCGATGTTGCAATGACGAGGCCCTCGATGCCGTGCTGGGCGAAGACGTTGTTGTCGCTGCCGCCGAAGGTTTTTTCGAATGCGGCGGTCAGACCCTCTTTGGCAACGGCGCTCTCATAGTGTTTTGCGGCCACGCCCGTCAGCGGTGTCTCATAGGCATGAATGTTCAGCTTTTCTTCCCAGACAAGTTTGGCACCGATGGCGTCTGCCTCCTGCTGGAAGGTTTTCTGATATGTCGCCAGAAGTCCCATCGCCGTCTCGTGGTTCAGGCTGCGGATTTCGCCTTCGACAAGGCAGCTCTCCGAAACGATATTGGTGCCGGAACCGCCGCCGATTTTTCCGATGTTGGCTGTGGTGCTCTCTGCCACGTGCCCTGCGGAAGCTGTGCGACTGCACGTGCAGCCGCCTGGATGCTGTTGATGCCGTCCTCCGGGTGAAAACCTGCATGGGCGGCTTTTCCCTGGATTTCTGCTTTAAAAGATACAAGGGTCGGAGCTGCATAGGCTGCCGCGCCGATTGCTCCGCTCAGGTCCAGAACGTACGCTTCTTTTGCCTGCACCTGGCTGTAATCGAAGGCATTCGCACCTTTGCAGTACAGCTCCTCACCGGTTGAAATCAGGATTTCGATCGGGCTGTGCGGCGCTCCTGCGCAGTGATGTGGCGCACCGCCTCATAGATCGCGGTCACACCGGCCAGATCATGGCGCCGAGAACAGTTGTGCCGTCGCTCGTTACGGTTCCGTCATCGTGGAAAACAGCCTTTTTTCCCTTTTTGCGGGCTCCACCGTGTCCATGTGGGCGGCAAAGAGAACCGGCGCACCGTCAATACTGCCCGGGATACGTGCAAACAGATTGCCCGCATTCGAACCGGTCTGCTCCTGTGTATGATCTTCTGTAAAATTCACTCCGATTTCGGCGAATTTTGCTTTCAGAGTGTCCGCCATCTCGCGCTCCTCCAAGGACGGCGAATCGATGGATACCAGCTCCGCAAAAAAATCAGCAATTCTTTTCTCATCTATCATAATATTTTCTCCTGCTCTTTGGCTGTGTCCGCAGTGCGGCACTGCTCAATTTAAATAACATACTCAGGCTGCGCCATAATATGCATCTTGCTGAAGAACTCCCGTGTTCTCTGATTCTGCGGATGCTCGAATACTTCTTTCGGTGTTCCGTCTTCTACTACGTGTCCTTTATCAAGGAAGATCACACGGTTCGACACATGGCGGATAAAGTTCATCTCATGGGAAACCAGAAGCATTGTATATCCCTGTGCCGCAACTTTTTTAATAACATCCAGAACCTCTCCAACCAGCTCCGGGTCAAGGGCTGAAGTCGGCTCGTCGAGCAGCAGAATCTGCGGTTTCATGGCGAGGGCTCTTGCGAGCGCCACCCTCTGCTGCTGTCCTCCGGACATATGTTTCGGATAGTGGTTTGCCCATTTCTCCATGCCGACCAGTTTCAGTTCTTCTAATGCAATGGCTCTGGCCTCGTCTTTTTTCATCTTCTTGACAACAATCAGGCCTTCCATCACATTTTCCAGTGCGGTTTTCTTCTCAAACAGATTGAACCGCTGGAACACCATTCCTGTGTTCTGTCTTAAATACAGAAGCTCTTTCGGTTTCCGCTCGGAAAGGCCGATCACCTTGTCCCCGATCGTCACCGTTCCCTTCTCCGGTGTCTCAAGGCGGTTGACGCAGCGCAGAAGCGTTGATTTTCCGGTTCCGGAAGGACCGATGATTCCCACAACATCGCCCTGTCTGATCTCGAGGCTGATGTCGTCGAGCACCACGTTGTCGTTATATTTTTTTGATAAATGATCAATTTTTATCATTTTTCTTACCCTCCCCGTTTGCGGACGCCAGCTCTACCTGGTCCGGAATCCGGATTTTATTTTCAATTACGCGGATAATCTGCTCGATCACCAGCGTTACCAGCCAGTAAATGATAGCCAGTGAAACGTAAACTTCAAAGTAGCGATACGTTCTTCCTCCAATAATCTGGCCCTGTGCGGTAATCTCGACAACGGCGCAGGTAAAAGCAAGAGACGTTCCTTTGATGATACTGATAAAAGAGTTTCCAAGGGTCGGAAGCGCAACCTCAAAGCCTCCGGCAGAATGATGCGGCGCAGTGTCTGCGGATACGTCATGCCAAGTGCATGTGCTGCTTCGATCTGGCCCGGGTCAACGGACTGCAGGGCCGAACGGAGAATCTCAGCCATAAAGCCCGACTGGTTCAGTCCCAGAGCGATCATCGCATAGACGAAACCGGAAATATTGGCAACCGCCAGATTCGTTCCGAACTGCTGGTTGATTGCTTGAACATCATAGGAATACCAAAGAACGCAACGTACAGCTGTACGATGACCGGCGTGCCGCGGAGCAGTGAAATCAGAAGATTCGTAATCTGCGTCAGCACTCTGATTTTTTTCATTTTGATGATCGCCATCACAAGTCCCAGTCCCAGTCCGATCAGCATAGAAACCACGGCCAGTTCCAGCGTGATCGGCAGCTTTGTCAGCAATTCTGGTATGGATGAAAATACCTGTGAAACGTCAAATAATTTTCCCATGATTTTTTTCCTCTCTTACACGTATTTTTCTACCAGTACACAGGTAAAGCCAAGATTTTTCTTCGGCTTTTTCGGCTCTTCGTCTTTCTTCGGTGCATGGTGGTCGTATACCGACAGGTCAGCGTCCGGATTCAGTTTGTAGCCTAATTTCTCATAAAAGCCTGCGGCGCGGTCCTGGCTCGTGATGACGATGTGATCGACACCGTATTCTTTCAGCCATTTCTCAGCGGCTTCGATCAGCACGCGGCCGTATCCGCTTTTCTGTTTTTCTCTGACAACACAGACACGCTCGATTTTTCCTGTCTTTTCCGCCGGAAATGCGATGCGGCAGCCGGCTACCGGCTTGTGATCTTCTGTCAGCAGAATCACCTGCAGATCATCTTTGCTCTCGTCCTGTCCGAATTCCAGTTCAATCGGAATGTTCTGTCCGCAGCAGAACGCATCGGTTCTGACGTAATCATATGCTTTGTATTTCCACTCTTCGCTTCCCTTTTCTACCCGGTAAATTTCTGCCATGTTTTTCGCTCCTTTTAGAATCGGGAAACGGATGTTCTCGATCCGCTTCCCGTCTGTTTTGTAATCTCTTCTGTTTTTATTTCGAAAACGATATTCTAGTTTGGTGTCTCATCAAAGTATTTCTCGTCCGGGCTGGTGTCCACGCCGAGATACTCGGTTGTGATCTTGGAAAGAGTTCCGTCTTCTTTCATCTCTTTTAAGGCTTTGTCAACATCCTCGCGGAGTGCTGCGCCCTCTTCGTTCTTTCCAAACAGGAAGTAGGTATTGTTCTGCGGGAACAGGAAATCTTCGGTCTCCTCGTCGATCTCGTTTGCTTCCAGCTGACCTTCCAGTCCGAACTGCGGAAGCAGGTTGTCGATGATCGGTCCGTCGTCGATTGCCACATCAGCGGTTCCATCTACGATGTGCTGGTAGCGGACCTGGAAGTTTGCATTGGAATATACGATATTGATCTGGTGATCCGGGTTGTCTGTATTCCATTTTTCCAGTGCATTTGCGGTAAGGCTTCCTGCACTCAGCTCAATTTTGTATCCGCGGTCTGCCAGATCGGTAAGAGAAGTCAGCGGCTCATCGCCGGTTCTCTGAATGTATTCGTTGAAGCTGGTTTTATATGGTAAAGAGAAGTAGTAGGATTCTGCTCTCTCATCGGTATATCCATAGTTGTTGACTGCGATGTCGTACTGACCGCTCAGCACACCCTGCAGTGCATCTGCCTGCTCAATTTTCAGTTCATACTGCGGAAGGCGGTTGAACACTTCTTTTACGATATCGATATCGACACCGGTCAGCTCGTTGTCATCATTTACGTAAAAGTACGGTGCCAGTGTGCCGCTTGTTACAGCTTTGATCACTTTTTTCTCACCGGAATCTGATGCGGAGCTGCCTTCTGCGGAAGATGATGCTGCGGAACCGCTGCTGCTTCCTGCATTTGCTGATGCATTGCTTCCGCATCCTGCAAAGCTTGCTGCCAAAAGGCCCGCCGCTGCCAATACTGCCCAGAATTTCTTTGTCTTTTTCATAATAAAATCCTCCTCATTTCCTCGTTCTTTTCAGTTCCGGCCGCGCCCCGGCTGCCTGAGAGTGTTCCACCAGAGCGCTCCGGATTCTTCTGTCTTATCTCTTTATAAAAGTCCTTTCAGCGGATTAATCGATGCATCCACGGAAAGTACGCCGTTCTTCGGGTTTCTGTCTTCCCATTTCGGGCTGTTCCAGATGGTTTTTGAGATTTCTCCTGCGTAATCCTCGTAGGTCTCTCCCTCCGGATGGCGAAGGAATACTTCGTCCGGTGTTTTGCTGAGTGTTCTTCTCGATCCATCGTCTGCCATCAGCTTCTCGAAATCTACTTTTGCAAGGATTCGTTCGTTGTATCCGCGGAAGAGAACCTCGCCTAATTTCTTTCCAGGTCTCGAAAGTGCCAGCACCTGCGGATCGCTTCCGTGACGGAAGGCCGGGATCGCATACAGCTCTTTTAAGTAGCCCCAGATATTTTTGTAATCACGAATCGGTTTCTTCACCGGTCCTACGTTGTGGAAGTAGCTGACATCCCAACGGATCAGAGTGACGTAAGCGCGGACATCGCTGTCGGTGATGTAGTCGCCGAACAGGAAACGGTTCGTCTCCAGCCGTTTGTCCAGCTTATCGAGGGATTCATAGAAATCTTCGTATGCCTCATCGTATGCTTCCGGTGACTGGCAGAATGCCATGCGGTAATGGCCGTTGTTGACATGCGGGAAGAGCCAGTCGTTAAACTCATCGATCTCTTTCCGGAATTTTTTCGGGTACAGGTCCGGCGCATCTTTTGGCTGGAATGGACGGAACTGCACTTCGAGGTAGTTCGTAAGGCGGTGATAATCGTTGTTCACAGCCTTTTTCTCTTTGACATCCACCAGGGTCGGTGTCGTTGCTCTTCCTTTGAAGTACGGGTTTGCTCTTTTATAGAACTCACTTAAGAAGTAAGCGCCTGTCGCCGGATCCTTGAAATCCGGATACTGTCCGAATGCATGTCCGTAACGGTTTGTCTCGCCGGATGGAGAAACTCTCGTCTCCGAGATCACATCCTGCAGTCCTAAAAGCTCCCGCACGATGATCGGACGGTTGGACCAGTTGCATCCGGTTGCCCAGTAGATCCCGAAGCGGTTTGCTTCTGCTTTCAGGTCACCTTCTTTATCGCCGAATGGCTGGATAAATGCATTTGGCTGACGGATGAAAGCGCCGCGCTCATCGATCTCTACAAGGGTTTCATTTGGTCTTGGGTCTACTCCGACTTCTGCTGCAAACTGTTCTGCCAGTGCATCGGTGTATTTGATTTCTTCGGTTTCTTTATTTTCAACTGGGGTGAAGCTGCATCCGCATCCGCTCATGTTTTTGTCCTCCGTTTTCTATGTCTGTTTATTATCTATTCTTATGTTGTTCATTTGCATTTATTTTAAAAAAGGTTAAAAAAATAGCAGGCATTCGTTCCGGCCCGCCCGCACATGCAATTTCTGCTATGCTTTTTCTGCCTGCGAATGTTTCTTATTTTTCTTTATTCTGATTGGAGCTGCAGCAACAGCAACAACACATCTCCATCATTCTGTTCTCCTGCATTCGTCTGTTGTCTGTTTTTTTCATTTGCTGTTCTCCTTTCCTACTAAGTCGATATGTTTAATGTGTTTTTCGATTACATGGCATATTATAATGCATATTTTTTCTATGTGCAACCCCTAAAACGCCTTTTGGTAATTGTTATTTCGATGAATCGATTATAGGTTTTTCCTATTGGTTAGTCATACCAGAAAGATATTACTTATCACACCTGTAGGCTGATTTTGCTTTTTCCCGGCCAACCGCCGCAACTTTTGCAATGTGCTCAACAATTCTTGCCATGGCTTTTTTCTTAAGAAACAATACAATAAAAAGCAAAGAACACCACTTGCAAAATACAATGTACTCTCGGAATCTTTCTGTGCTTGATTTTGTGAGATGATTTTCCGCCAGCTGCAAAGGCAAGTG
>ENA-OQAN01000048-OQAN01000048.1-human-gut-metagenome-genome-assembly--contig:-NODE-48-length-57064-cov-4.566152_pt1 | contig 57064 bp, 77 predicted proteins | sample MGYA00242735_ERZ504527 | MGnify/ENA primary metagenome ERZ504527 (study PRJEB26092, sample SAMD00036230) | human gut metagenome | host: Homo sapiens | study: EMG produced TPA metagenomics assembly of... | reverse complement strand
CCAAAAGGTGGCTTTCAGTTTTTTGAGTGAAAATTGCACTAAGCGAGGCTGTTTTGTGCCGTTGTATGAAAATAAGAAAAACTAAGTTTGCCTGATTTGAAGTTTCTTAGAGTGACGTGAACGCAACAACGAGTCATCCATGACTCGATGCTGCCTTGTCTGCCATCCGTGGCAGAACATCACTGTAAATCGACAGGCAAACTAAGATTTTCTAATTTTCTCCCAAAGTTACAAAACGAGTCTCGGCTTGGTGCAATTTTCCAATCGATAAGTTGTGAACCACCTTTTGATATCCAAATCTATATGATGTTGAGGTAAAATGCTGTTTTTTAGTTTTTGAAGAGATAATTGTACAAAGCTGTGTTGGTTTTGTTTCGTTGTACGAAAATAAGAGAAACTAAATTTGCTATCGAAGTATTTATATAAGAGAATTTGTTTCATACGAAGTTTCCAGCTGGAGCCTGTTCATATATGTTGGAAAATGTTATTCTAAACATGACATATAGTTGTCGCGTTTGTAATGGTATGATGGGACAGGATGTGGGAAAGATACTTACTCCCAAACCTGTTATGCAAAGATGCAAGGATGGGGAATGGTATGAAGATAGACAGACTGATCGGGATTCTTTCGGTGATGTTGCAGAGAGAAAAGGTGACGGCACCGGAACTGGCAGAAATGTTTGAGGTGTCCAGAAGGACGATAAACAGGGATATAGAGGCTTTGTGTAAGGCAGGGATTCCTGTCTGTACGTCACAGGGGACAGGCGGAGGAATTTGTATCATGGATGGTTACAGGATGGACCGGACGATTCTGACATCCAAAGATATGCAGATGATTCTGGCTGGTCTGCGCAGCCTTGACAGCGTGAGCGGCAGTCATTACTATGGTCAGTTAATGGAGAAGATCAAGGCTGGTTCTTCCGAATTTGTGAGTGGAAGTGAGTCGATATTAATTGATCTGTCCTCCTGGTACAAGGATTCACTGGCTTTGAAGATTGAGCTGATCCAGGATGCAATAGAAAAAAGAAAGGTAATCACGTTTAACTATTATGCACCAAACGGTGACAGCAGCAGAGAAATAGAACCATATTATCTGATCTTTCAATGGAGCAGTTGGTATGTATGGGGATTTTGCAGGCTCAGAAAAGATTTCCGGATGTTTAAACTGAACCGGATGGATGCAATTACGCTGACTGAAAAGGAAGTGGAAAAACGGGATGTTCCAATGCCGGATCTGTCAACGGAAAGGATTTTTCCGGGAGGGATCATGGTGAAGGCAGTGTTTGAGCCGTCTATGAAATGGCATCTGATTGAGGAGTTTGGAGTTGATTCGTTTCAGGTACAGCCGGATGGAACGCTGCTCTTTGAACATAAATATACCGACAAGGACAGCCTTATCGCATGGATGCTTACCTGCAGGGATCAGGTGACAGTCTTAGAGCCGGAGGATGTCAGGGAGGAGCTTTTCCACATCGCAAATAATATTGCAAAAAAATATGGAGGAGACCAGCTATGAAAAAATGGTATAATGAAAACTTCCATAAGGTTGGATCTTGGAAGGAGTAGTAGGATGGCGTTTGATTTTAAGAAGGAACAGAGAGAGTTTTATCTGCCCAAAAGAAAACCGGAGATTATCAAGGTACCCAAAATGAGTTATATCGCTGTCCGTGGAAAGGGAGATCCAAATGAAGAAGGAGGAGTATATCAGCAGGCAATCGGTGCTCTGTACGCAGTGGCATATACATTGAAGATGAGTTACAAAACAGATTACAAGATAAAGGGATTCTTTGAATATGTTGTTCCGCCTCTGGAAGGATTCTGGTGGCAGGAGCATGCAGAAGAAATAGATTATGGAAACAAGCGTGCATTTCACTGGATTTCTGTGATCCGCATCCCTGATTTTATCACAAAAGCAGACGTCAACTGGGCAATAGAGACTGCGTCAAAAAAGAAGGAAACAGACTGCAGCCAGGTAGAATTTCTTGAACTGGAAGAAGGACTTTGCGTGCAGATCATGCATGTTGGTTCTTTCAATAATGAACCTGCTACGGTCGCGTTGATGGATGAGTTTTTATTGAAAAATGGTTATGAAGATGACATGAATGATACCAGATTCCATCATGAAATATATCTGTCGGATGCGAGGAAAATTGCCCCGGAAAAGTGGAAAACAGTGATCCGGCATCCGGTTAGAAGTGGAAAACAATGATCCAACGTCCAACTGAAAAGATCAGAGAAAGCAGATCGGTGACACAGAAATAACCGGAGATTAAAAAGGGAAAATGAGGTGGAAAATGGCATCAAGCAAGGAATATTTGCAATTTATTTTAGGACAGTTAGCGGAGTTGGAAGAGATCTCGTACCGGGCTATGATGGGTGAATTTATTATCTATTACCGCGGTAAGATTGTCGGTGGCATCTATGATGACAGGTTGTTGGTAAAGCCGGTAAAGGCGGCAGTTTCCTATATGCCGGAAGCCTCCTATGAACTGCCGTATGAGGGAGCAAAAGAAATGTTGCTGGTAGACGAGGTGGATGATAAAGAGTTTTTGCAGGGATTGTTCGTTGCGATGTATGAGGAGCTGCCGGAGGTGAAAGGGAAGAAAAAGAAGTAGGAAGGTAAAATAAAGATGTAGTACAAAAAGTAATTGACAATTAATGAAATTTATCGTACTATAAACATAGAGAATAATTGTTGAAAAGATAGTTATTCTATAATATTGGAGTGCTTCGCCACTTTTTGAGAGCGAATTATATATGTTGGAGTGCTTCGCCACTTTTTAAGAGCGAGTTATAATGTTAGAGTGCTTCGCCGCTTTTGAGAGCGAATTATAATGGATAAATAAGAGATGGCTTGCCATCTCTTATTTAGTTTATGAGTCATGAAAAAAATTAATCGAGTGTTAGGGTGTGAAGATTTGACAAGTACTGACATAGAACCACTGTGATAATATGATAGACGAGTAAAACGTAATCCTCATAGTTCATAATAATGAGACAGTTTATGTTGATGTATGACAATATTGTTTTTTGGGAGGAAGAATGGCATTATCATTTTACGACATAGATAAAGATTACGTTAAATACTTACAAAAAGAAGAAATGAACGAGAGGGACTTTACTAAGGTTCCGAATATAGAATATCCGGGAAATTTGCCTAAGTTTACATGTGGAGTAGTTTTGGATGTTCATGAATATAAATATTATGTCCCGGTATCATCTTACAAAATGCAAAAACCGGATAATATATTGATAAACATTGATCTGAACGCTATAACAAAGTGAAAGGGGCACTGCGGTTTAACTATATGTTTCCAGTTCCAGATGAATGTATAAAGGAAAGAATAATAGCGGATGATCCTAATAAAATTTTGTTAAATCTAGAGTGGAAATTTTGTAATGAGAATGAAATTCGCATAAGAAATAAAGCAAAACAAACTTACTCCAAAGTCATAAATAAAGTAAATCCAAGTATTGTAAATAACAGTTGTGATTTTAAATTATTAGAAAGATTGTGTGCCGAATATCAAAAGCAATGTTAATGAAATAAGGAAAAATGAGAAAGTTGAATTTTAACAACTCTGTTATGCAGCAGGAGGAGCATGCCACTAGGCATGCTCCTTCTGCTCTTTTGCCAACGGCAGCGTAAAGATAAACTCCGTACCAACGCCTTCCGTGCTGATACAGTTGATATTTTCTCCATGTGCCTGGATGATTTCTTTTACAATGGAAAGTCCAAGTCCGGTGCCCTTCTTGTCTTTTCCGCGGGAGAGGTCTGTCTTGTAGAAACGATCCCAGATCTTTTTGATGCTGTCTTTTGGAATGCCGATTCCGGTGTCTTTGACGGAAACAAAGACTTTCTCATTTTTTTCGGTCGTCTCGATCGTGATTGCGGAGTTTGCGTGGCTGAATTTGAGCGCATTGTCGATCAGGTTATAAAGTACCTGCTGGATCTTGCTGAAATCAGCGGAGACAAACAGGGTTTCGCCGCTTAAGATCAGGTTGAAACTGATATGCTTTTCCATGCAGGTTCCCTCAAAAGTCTGTACCGTCATGCGGATCGTATGATTGATATCAAAGCTTGTGATATCGAGCATGACACCGTGTGAACCGAATTTATTTAATTCCAGAAGGCTCTTCGTTAATTTGTTCAGGCGCTCCGTCTCAAACAGGATGATGTTTAAATATTTATCCTGCATTTCCACCGGGATCGTTCCGTCGAGCATTGCCTCCACATAGCCCTTGATTGAGGTCAGCGGGGAGCGGAAATCGTGTGAGACATTGGATACGAATTTTCGCTGATCCTCCTCGAGCGTGTTCAGTTCATTTGCCATATAGTTGAGCGAGGCGGCAAGATAACCGATCTCATCGTTGGAATGGACATCGATCTTTGCCTCGAAATTTCCAGAGGCATATTCATTGGCACCCTGCGCAATTTTGCGGATCGGGATATAGACGATCCAGGTAAAAAGCGCTAAAACGACAAAGGCTGCCAAAAATAAAAGTGCAAACGTCTGGTAGGATAGATTTGTCAGCTGGTTGGATAAATTGACGATGGAGCTGACCGGTTTATGTATGATCACATAGCCGCGTACTTTATAATTTACAGTGATTGGCGAAAAAACACTTAAAGTTTCCGTGTCAAAATGACCGTAAAAGTTTCCAGTGCGGTAATATTTACTTCCAAAATCGGTTACGTCAAAATCAGGAATTACTTCCGGCTCTGCATTTTCCACTGGAGAAGTAGCAGAAGCTGTGTTTAAAAGGATCTGTCCCTGCTTATCGATGATCCAGATTTCGCTGGAAAGGTAAGTGCTTAGGGTGGAGAGCTGTGTTTTCATTTCCTCTAAGGTTGTGGAACGCTTAAAATAGTTTTCCGCATAGTTAGAGGAAATCAGCGCAGACTCCCGGTAGAGCGTCGAGGCATCCCGGCGCTCTAAGAAGTTAAACGTAATGTGGTAACCAAAGGTTGAAATAATAATAAAGCAGATCAGTCCATAGATCAGATAGCCGCCGAGCAGTTTGGGGTAGAGTGTCCGTTTCATATATTTTTAACCTCAAATTTATAACCAATGCCCCAGACGGTCGAGAGACTCCAGCTGTCATTGTCCTTTATTTTTTCACGGAGACGTTTTACATGGACATCCACGGTGCGGGTGTCACCAATGTATTCGTAACCCCAGATGTGATCGAGAAGCTGTTCTCTGGTAAATACCTGGTTCGGCGAGGATGCAAGGAAATATAAAAGTTCTAATTCCTTTGGTGGCATATCGATTGGATTATCTTTATAAATAACGGAGTAATTGGATAAGTTGACGATCAGATCCGGGTATTTCACACATTTTAATTCCGGCGCTGGCTCTTCGACTTTGACAGGCTGGTAACGGCGCAAAACGGCTTTGACGCGCGCAACAAGCTCCTTGGAATCGAACGGTTTCATGATATAGTCGTCTGCGCCAAGCTCAAGACCGAGTACTTTATCAAAAATCTCACCCTTTGCGGAGAGCATGATGATCGGTACATTCGCTTTTGCACGGACTTCGCGGCATACCTGATAGCCGTCGATGCCCGGAAGCATCAGATCAAGAAGGATCAGGTTCGGATTGTACTGTTCAAATGCTTTTAAGGCTTCTTCACCGTCATTTACAATTTTTGTATCAAAACACTCTTTCGTAAGATAAAGAGAGATCAGTTCTGCAATATTATTATCATCATCGACGATCAGTATTTTTTGTTTTGCTGCCATAAAATTACCTCCTGTTAGTTGTGTATTCTGTTTGTAAATCAGACGAACTGGTATTGCTTCGGCAGTGCTTTGTGCATGGGATAAAATCTGTCTTACTGAAATTACTTTTTGTCTGAAATCAGTCTTTAAATTCGGCAATCGTTACGCCGGCATCACCTTCGCCATATTCGCCGAGGTGGAATGATTTCACATATTTTAGCCGTTTTAAATGCGCCTGCACGGCATTGCGCAGTGCACCGGTTCCCTTGCCGTGGACGATGCGGACAGACGGAATATGTGCAAGGTAGGCATCATCTAAATATTTATCCAAAAGAGCGATCGCCTCGTCGGTGGTCTTGCCGATCAGGTTGATCTCTGTGGAGACGGATGCGGACTTGCTCATTTTGATTTTGCCGGCACCGGTACGGCCGTATTTTTTGCTGGTCGGAGAAGTTTCTTCCTCTAACAGGATAAGGTCGTTGATGTTGACAAGGGAGCGCAAAATTCCCATCTGTACATAAAGGTCACCCTTTGCGTTTGGCAGGGAATGCACGGTTCCGTTTAAGTTCATGCTGATGACTTTGACGCGGTCGCCAATGCGGAGTTTCTTTGGAATCTTATGGTTCGGCGCAGCATTCTTTTTCTGGTCAGACATTTTTTTCTGTGCGTTGTTCATCTTATCGCGCAGTTTGGTACGTTCTTTTTCCATTTCGCTGACCGGAGCGTGTGCGGTGCCGTATTTATTGAAATTGCGGATCGTTTCATCAGCAAGATCTTTGGCTTCTTTGATGATATTGTAAGCCTGCTCATTTGCTTCGCGCAGGATCTTGTCACGGCTTGCGTCTAAGCGTTCCTGTTTCTGCTCAAGCTGTTCTTTTAATTTCTGAATCTCTTCTTTATACTGGTTGATCTCAAGCTGTTCTTTTTCAATCGTGATACGGCTCTTTTCAAGGTCAGCTAAAAGATCCTCAAAATTCATGTCATTTTCACTGATCCGTCCCTTAGCGTCCTCGATGATATCTTCACCAAGACCGAGTTTCGTGGAGATCGCAAATGCGTTACTCTTTCCGGGAATACCGATTAAAAGACGGTAAGTCGGGCTTAAAGATTCCACGTCAAATTCACAGCAGGCATTTTCTACGCCGGAGGTCTGCAGGCAAATACTTTCAATTCGCTGTAATGAGTGGTTGCCATGACACGCGCACCGTACAGTTTTAATTTCGATAAAATGGAGATCGCAAGTGCGGCACCCTCCGTCGGGTCAGTTCCGGCACAGAGTTCATCGAAAAGCACGAGGGAGCGGTCGTTGACCTGGCTTAAAATGCGGGTGATGTTTGTCATGTGGGAGGAGAATGTACTTAAAGACTGCTCAATACTCTGCTCATCTCCGATGTCGGCAAACACTTCCTCAAAAATTCCAAGCTCCGAACGCTCGGAAGCCGGGATGTGAAGTCCTGCCTGACCCATCAATGTCAGAAGGCCGACTGTTTTTAAGGAGACGGTTTTACCACCGGTGTTTGGACCGGTAATGATAAGCAGGGTAAAATCTTCTCCGAGGCGCACGTCGATCGGCACTACTTTTTTTGCGTCGAGCAGTGGATGACGGCCTTTTTTGATATTGATCCGTCCATCTGTGTTGAAGGTCGGGGCAACACCATTGTAAGTCTGTGCGAAGGTTGCTTTTGCAAAAATAAAATCAAGTTCCGTGAGTACGTTATAGTCGGTGTGAAGCTGCATGGAGTATCCTGCCGTTAAGTTGCTTAAGTTTGCGAGGATGACTTCGATCTCTTCTTTTTCTTTGATCAGTAACGCTTTGTATTCGTTGTTTAAGTTTACGACAGCGAGCGGTTCGATAAAGAGCGTGGAACCGGAGGAGGACTGGTCGTGCACCATACCAGGAACCTGCGATTTTGCCTCGGCTTTGACCGGCAGGCAGTAGCGGCCGTCGCGCATCGTGATGACAGCATCCTGTAAATAGCTGCGTGTGGTCGTGTTGTTGATCATCGAGTTCATCTGTGCGCGGATCTTATCGTTCATGCCACGCATGGATTTGCGGATGGAGCGGAGCGTACTGCTGGCATCGTCCGCGATCTCGTCCTCCGATAAAATGCAGCGGCGGATCTCATCGCATAACGGTGTGAGCGGCTCAATCTGATCGAAAAATCCGGTCAGTGAGTCGACCGGAAGTTCGTCTGTCCCGTCTGCTGCGGCAGGATGGTCCGGTCCGGTGTGTCCGATGCTGGTGCGGGAAAATGCTTTTGAACGTTTTGCTGCCTCTAAGAGAGAGCAGACGCGCAGCAGTTCCGTGATGCTTAAGGATGCACCGATCTCTAAACGTTTCAGGGAGTCTCGGATGTCGTGTACACCGGAAAAAGAGATGCGCCCGCCTTTAAAGAGACGGTTTAGGGCATCTTTGGTCTGTAACTGTAAAAGGTTGATTTCGTTTATGTCTGTGCCTGGTGTGAGGGTAAGACAGCGTTTTTTTGCGTCCTCGCTGGAAGCGTGCTCAGTGAGGCGGGCGATAATTTTGTTGTATTCTAATGTTTTTAAAACTTTTTCATTCATATGATTTGTAATTCCTTGTGGTTGAAAATTTAGTTTGCAGTGGCAGCATGCCGACGGATATGTGTGTTCGACTTTAGTCCGCAGTGCCAGCCCGAAAAATCAGAGATTTTCCGGGCTGACGGGCATTCGCCTATCAAACATAAAAATAACAAAAAAGTGTCTGCGAGCAGCCATTTTTTGTTATTTCCATGTTTGGCACTGCTCATTGCTAATTCACATTATATCCCATTAATTAGGGGAATGAAAGCCGGAAATGCAAAAAATAGTGTTGCAAGCGTATGTGTTTCAAACTATAATAAACTAGGTGCGGTTTTCATTTTTGTTAAGGAAGGGAAAATCATGCAGGAGAAAGAGAAGGGTGGCTTTTCTTTTATTAATGAACAGATCAAGGAGAAGCCGTTGAATAAAAAACGTCTTGTAAAAAAAGCATTGTTTACGGTAGCGCTTGCCGTAATTTTTGGTGCGGTGGCTGCGCTGGTGTTTAGTTTACTGCAGCCTGAGTTTTCAAACTGGTTTTACCCAGAGGAGAAGCCGGTTGTTACGATTCCGCAAGATGATGTCACGGAAACGGAGGAGCCAAGTCAGGGCGATATACAGGAAGCGTCGGAACAGAAGGATACACAGGAGACAGAGAACGACGGGCAGCAGGGAGAAAACGGGGCAGCGGAGAACAACGGATCGCAGGAAAATGGAGAAGTGGGAAACCCACAGCAGGAACAGACGGGTGAAACGGAAACAGAGCAGACCGGAGAGAATGTTCCGGACAATGACCTGCGGGAACTTGAACTTGCTGATTTTCAGAAGCTGCAGAACAAGTTATATGCCGTTGGAAAAGAAGCCAATAAGTCTATTGTGACTGTAACCGGCGTAAAGAGTGACACCGACTGGTTTAATAATCCGTATGAGAGCAAAGGTCAGGCCTCCGGAATCATTGTAGCGGAGAACAGCAGAGAACTTCTGGTTTTGACGGAGCGCAAGGCGATTGCGGATGCCCAGGAGATCTACGTTACATTTATTAATGATGTTTCAGTGAAAGCTGAGATGAAAAAATACGATGGCAATACAGGGATTGCCGTGTTGAGCGTAAAGACTTCGGAGCTACAGAAAGTACAAAGAATGCGATCACGGTTGCAGTTCTTGGCAATTCACTGACCGTTACGCAGGGAACGATTGCGATTGCAATCGGAAGTCCGCTTGGAACAAATTATTCGATACTGACCGGAAATATCACATCTACGACAAATAGTATTTCCACGATAGATCATAATTACAGTGTATTTACGACAGATATTGTCGGAAGCAGCAACGGAAGCGGAGCACTTGTCAATGTAGATGGCGAGATCATTGGAATCGTGATGCAGGGATACAGCAGTGCGGGGGATGAAAATACGCTGACAGCGATCTCTATTTCCGAGTTAAAAGCATTGATTGAGATGCTGTCAAACGGACAGGATATCCCTTACTTTGGGCTTGAAGTGACAACGGTTACAGCGGCGATCGAACGTGAATATGAGATACCGAAAGGTGCATATATCAAGGATGTATGTATGGATTCACCGGCAATGGCTGCTGGACTTCAGAGCGGGGATGTCATTACGGAGATTGACGGGGATGAGATTCTTACGGCAGAAAATTATGAGAAAAAACTGCTTTCGTTAAAGCCGGAAGATACGGTGGAAGTGAAGATTGAGCGGCAGGGACCGGAAGGTTATACGGAAATCACCTGCACGGTAGAAGTCAGTGTACTGCCATAGAGATGTGAACCAGATACAGGCATGTATTTTAGAAGCAGAAATGCGGATGCGGCCATGCATGTCAGAAACAGAAATGTGGACACCGGTATGCGTTTTAGAAGCAGAAATGCGGATACAGGCATAATAATTTTAGAAAATAAAAGCAGGAATAAGGAGTAGTATGAAGTATATTGAGAGCCTCAGAGAGGGCGAGCGAATTAATGAAATCTATCTATGTAAAGTAAAACAGTCTGCACTGACAAAGGCAGGAAAACCTTATGATACATTGATCTTACAGGACAAAACGGGCACACTGGATGCGAAGATCTGGGAGCCTGGTTCTGTTGGAATCGATGAGTTCGATTCACTGGATTACATAGCCGTAATGGGTGATATCACCAGCTTTCAGGGCAATTTACAGCTGAATGTAAAGCGCGTCCGCAAGGTGCAGGAAGGGGAGTATGATCCAAAAGATTACCTTCCGGTCAGCGATAAGGATATCGACCAGATGTATGAGGAGTTAAAAGGCCTGATTGCGAGCATCAAAGAAGTGCATTTAAAGAAGCTGTTAGAGAGCTTTTTTGTGGAAGATGCAGATTTTGAAAAACGCTTTAAATTCCACTCTGCTGCAAAGACTGTGCACCACGGATTTGTCGGTGGTCTGCTTGAGCACAGCTTAAGTGTGGCAAAGCACTGTGATTATTTTGCAGGCTGTTATCCGATGTTAAACCGCGATCTTTTGATCACGGGCAGCTATTTTCCATGATATCGGAAAATTAGAGGAGCTTTCCACATTCCCGGAAAATGATTACACGGATGACGGTCAGCTTTTAGGACATATTATTATCGGAACCGAGATGGTCGGTGACAGGATCCGCACGATCCCGGATTTTCCAAAGGGACTGGCAAGCGAGTTAAAGCACTGTATTTTAGCACATCACGGCGAGTTAGAGTTTGGTTCACCGAAAAAACCGGCGCTGCCGGAGGCATTGGCACTCAGTTTTGCGGATAATATCGATGCAAAGATGGAGACGGTGCGCGAAATCTTTAACAACGTGCCGGAAAATAATCAGGAATGGCAAGGGTACAACCGTCTGCTTGAGAGCAATATCAGACGCTCCGGGAAATTATAATTATGCAGAAAAATGATATCATAGAACTGAAAATCGAAGATATGGGCGTGGACGGCGAAGGAATCGGAAAATACGATGGCATGACCTTTTTCGTTAAAGATGCGGTGCTTGGAGATGAGATCGAAGCCCGCATCACAAAGATGAAGAAAAATTATGGTTATGCGAGAGTGGAGCAGATTTTATCGCCGTCTAAATTTCGTGTGACACCACAGTGTGAACTTCACAGGAGATGCGGCGGATGTCAGATACAGGCGTTGGATTATGAAAAGCAGCTGGAATTTAAGCAGAACAAAGTGCGCGGAAATCTGATTCGTATTGGCGGTTTTGCGCCGGAATTGATCGACCGAATCATGCTTCCTGTCGTGGGGATGAAAGAACCATACCGCTACCGGAACAAGGCACAGTTTCCGATCGGTGCGGATAAAGATGGGAATCCGGTTGCCGGTTTTTATGCAGCGCGTACCCACAGTATTATCCCGGTCAATGACTGTAAACTGGGTGTGGAGGAAAATCAGATTATTTTAAATGAAGTCCTTTCTTATATGAAAGAATATCATGTGGCATCTTACGATGAAAATACAGGTAAGGGGCTGGTTCGTCATGTCCTGATCCGCTATGGGTTTTCCACAAAAGAGCTTATGGTCTGTGTGATTATCAATGGAAATAGTCTTCCTAAAGTGGAAAAACTGATCGACAGATTGACAGCCATCGATGGAATGAAGAGCATTTCCATCAATCAGAATACGAAGAAAACAAATGTGATCCTCGGGGATGTGACGAAATGTATCTGGGGCGATCCATACATTACCGATATGATCCATCTACGCGATACGAAGGATTTTTCACTGACTGATACAGCGGTCGCATACCATATTTCACCGCAGTCATTTTATCAGGTCAATCCTGTCCAGACGGAAAAACTCTACAGCCTTGCGCTCGACTATGCGGGACTGACCGGAAAAGAGACCGTGTGGGATCTATATTGCGGCATCGGCACGATTTCACTTTTTCTTGCACAGAAAGCGGGAAAAGTTTATGGGGTGGAGATCGTCCCACAGGCAATCGAGGACGCGAAGAATAATGCGGCGCTCAACGGTATCAATAATGCTGAGTTTTTTGTAGGAAAAGCAGAGGAAGTGCTGCCGGCATTTTATGAAAAAAAAGAAAGACACAGATGCAGATATGCTGCACCCGGATGTGATCGTGGTCGATCCGCCGCGAAAGGGGTGCGATGGTGTATGTCTTGAGACGATGCTTAAGATGCAGCCGGAGCGGATCGTGTATGTAAGCTGTGATTCGGCAACGTTAGCGAGGGACCTTAAGGTGCTTTGTGAGGGCGGATATGAGCTTTGCAAGGTGAGGGCGGTGGATCAGTTTGGGAACACGACACATGTTGAGTCGGTAGTTCTGATGCAGTATTGTGGAAAATAAGAAAAATAGGCATGTTAGACCACAAGATGTTGTGGTTGAGGGCAAAAATTGGAGCAAAAAATGACCAGTTTTGCCCTATTTTTTTTCCACGTTTTTATAGATGCATAGAGGCAAAAAAGAGATTTTTAAGTATTTTGGGACAAAATTCAGAGAAAGGAAAAGAAACAGGGATGGAGAAAAAGCAGCACCCAAGTTACGGAATGATTCGGTTTGCAAGGTCCTCAATCGGTGGTTCAGGAACGGCATTGTTTGGAAGTTCCATCATGCATAATAATGTCATACGCCTGTCCATTTCAAAAGGCATGATGGAAAGGGAGGGCAACGAGGACTGGTTTTGGCAGGGACAGACATCAATGACATGATCGTTGAGGTGGAGATGTCCTATACACAGTTTGCCGAAGCAATCACATCACTTAACATTGGAGAGGGGATACCGGTTACCATTACAAAAGTGAATGGGACATTCGTTGAACCATGCCCATACAGTGACAGGCAGAAAGTAATGCGCCGGGAAGTGGATGAAGCAACCCGTGACTTGGTGCGGCAACTGGAAAAGAGGTCAGAGGAGATTGAAAAACTTCTGGATGAGAAACGTGTCCTGAGCAGGGAGGACCGGAGAAATATCGTCTCGACATTGAAAAATGTACGGCAGGAGTTAAAAAGTAATATCCCCTATCTGCAGAAACTGTTTGCTGAACAGATGGATAAAACCGTGACAGAGGCGAAAGGGGAGTTTGAAACTTACCTGCAGAACAAGATGAACAGCATTGCACTTGCAGCAATTTCAGAACAGATGAAGCAGGAGGAAATCAGTTTAAACAGAAACATGATACCGGAACTGGAAGTACAGGAGGGCGGGGAAGAGGCAGGGGAGATGGAAGCGGGAATGCACATGGACATGTAAGGCGGTACTTATTTTAGAAATGAAATGGGTACCGCTATTTTTTTATCCGAAAGGAAGGGGATGAAGTGAAGCGCAGAAAAGGACATGAGATAGACTATGCAGGGAAAAAATATGTTTCACTGCATGAACTGTGCGATGACCTGGACCTGCCTTACTCTCCGCTGGCACATAAATATTACAGGACAAAAGATATTGAACAGTCGGTAGAGAGGGCAAAAAAGGTAAAAGATGCACAGACCTACACCGTCTGGGGCAGGGAATATAAAAGCCTGACGGATATTGCAAAGGAGTACGGGACCAGTGCCGCCGTTATTTCAAAAAGATTGCAGGATGGAAAGACAGCCGAGGAAGCCATCGCAGAAATCATACAGAAGGAAACACTTTCTTTCTGCGGAAAGGAATTTCATGGACTGGCACAGATAGCGAACTTTTATGGAAAAGATTATTCGCTGGTCTGGGAGCGGCTCAAATATGGCATGAGCATGGAAGAGGCACTGTTTCTACCAATCAGGCAGATGAACAAGCCGCAGTATGAAATAACCTACCGCGGAAAAATCTATCAAAGCAAACGGGCATTCGCAAGGGAAAATAACATCGGGATTGTCTGCATCCGTGAGATGATGGAGAACCATGGACTGGATTTTGAAACAGCAGCGGACATCCTGCTGGAGATAAAAGAGAAGGCAGGCATCCCGGCAGAGCAGATGATAACCAGATTCCCGATGTGCATGATCCGGGGAAAGGAATACCGTACTCTGGCAGAACTGGCGGCAGAGCTTAAGATTTCGGCAGCGGCGGTCAGTACCTACAAGAACAGAAACGGCTGTGGGGGAATTTTGGAAACACTCTGCCAGATGCAGAAAGAAGAGAGGGAAACCTATTTTCTGGATGGCAGGGCAGTCTCATATAAGGAGCTGATGCAGATGGGATATACTTCTGTATCATATCAGACGGTCCCGAAAAAGAAAATTCCATTGTACCCACAACTTGCAGGGCATGATTTTGTTACAGGCTGTGTCGATGTCGCAAAAATTTATGAGGAGGTCAAGTCAGAAAGGCTGGAACAGGAAAAAGGGATGCAGATGAACATGTAAGGCAGTACTTATTTTAGAAATGGAATGGGTGCTGTCTTTTTTTATGGAAAAAGGAAGGAGACAGATTGGATGTCAGGATTTTTTTGCAACAGTCCAAGACTGCAGTTATTAGAGCGGCAGATGTGCCAGCCGCCGGGATACCGTCCCAGAGGGCATGGGTGGATGTTTGACATGGAAGAGTGGAAAAGCAGGGGAAATTATTCAGAGATTGTGGACTGTGTCATCAGCCGGATGCAGATGGAACACTTAAAGAAAAGGATACAGGAGGTATTTGGAAACGCAGAAAAAGAACTGATTTTTTATGACAGCAGGCACAGAAGCGATTTTTCTTCCCTGCTGCTTGGCAGACGGAAAAAGAACCTGTGCGGACTTCCGAATTATGCCGCCGCAGTATTTCTTCTGTCTGCAGATGAAAACCTGTGGGAGAAAGTTTCTAAGCAGGTGCTGGATACGGGGATTTATTTTGACCGCATCCGGCTTGGCAGCGTCACACTGGAACAATATATCTTGTTCCATGCAGCAAGGGATGTGTATCTGGGGACAAAGCATATCCGGCTGTCGGAGCTGACCGACAGGGAATTGATACCGGATGAAATCTTAAGGCTCATCGTCAATGCATTCGTGATGGAAAGGTATGGGGTGGACATCGTAGAACAGGAGGTGTGGAATGAAGATTAGAGCAAAAAATGGGGAACAGACTATAGATATAACTCTGCCGGCAACGGACATGGACATGCAGTATTGCATGAAATGTATCGGGATAGAAGATATTGTACCGGTATGCTGTATCAGTGAGGTGTGGGATGAACCGTACTATTTTGGGTTCCTGAAAGGCCAGACAATCAGCATGGACGAACTTAATTTCTTTGCCAGAAGGCTGGATGGAATGACGGAATACGAAAAAAGAGTGGTGGGTGTATACAGCAGTGAGACAGGCATCCGGGAAGTGAAACAACTGATCAACCTGACTTACAGCCTGCAGGGACTGTCCCTGCTCACAGACTTGACGGACGGAAACCGTGTTGGGCTGAGACTTAGTCGAACCGGCAGGCCTTGCGAATCTCAGAAGAAGAAAAAGCAGAATAGATTTTAACGCATATGCACAGAAGATTTTTCAGAAGGAAAATGTAAGTTCCTGCCACATGGGATACTGGTAGATCAGGGATTCCAGATGGAGGAGGTCTATAACGGAAAAACCTTTCCAGAATACATCGACAGACCGGATGAAACCGTGGCGGTTTTATCTCTTGAAAATGAGGCAGGGGATAAGGAATACCTTTATCTTCCAACGGACATCAGTGCCATGGATAAGGTAAAGAAAAGACTCAACATCGCAGCATTTGCTGAAGGCATTGTGAACGGGATAGAAAATATCCGGCTGCCGGAAAGCATTCTTCCTTCCCCGGAAGATACGTGTATGTTTCTGCAGGGGGATATCCAGAAACTGACTCTTTTTAATGAGATGTGCCAGACCGTCAGCCGTTTTGATGAAACAAAAATGGACCGGCTTGCAATGGCAGCCGGATTCGTGGGAACAGGAGAATTTACCGATATCACTTACATCGCAAAGCATCTGGACGAATTTGAAATACATCCGCAGATACATACGGATAAAGAGTATGGGGAATTTCTGGTTAAAGAGGCAGGGATGTTTGAAATCGATGAACTTCTACTGCCGCATATTGATTATGCCGGGGTTGCCCGTGATAAAAGACAGGCAACGATGGCAGACAGCGGATTTATTCCCGAAGTTTGTTGGCACGCAGCGGGAAATCCATGAGTATCAGGAATATCAGGGAGAGTTTGCCGATCCGCTTGAAAAAAGTGGGATACCATGTGAAACGTTCTGTCTTTACAGTTCGCTGGCAGGGATGATGTATCCGGGTGGAGAGGAGCAGGAAACACTGTACCGGAGTGAACTGGCAGATTACGAGGAACAAATCCAGAAAGCCATCCTCAAAGCAAAACATGTAGAGGCAGAACCGAGGGGACTCATGCATTATTTTGACGGGAACAGACAGGTGGCTGCAAAAGTGATCAGTGCATTTCCGAGAGTGCAGAACATCCGGGGAGAACTGTTCGGAGTTCTGGAATGCAGTATCTGCCAGCCTCTGACACAAAATGAAATCTATGAACTGAAAAATTTCTGGGACGGACAGATGAGTGACGGCTGGGGAGAAGGCTTTGAACAAAGACCAATCTATACGCAGGAGGGAGAACTGTATGTCAGTTTCTGGACACAGGAAAGACACTGGGGCGTCATGACGGAGGAAGAACTGGACAGAATCTGGAATCATGGCATGACGCAGACTCTGTAAAAAAATAATATTCTGCTGGATATGTGCTGGTGTATGTAGTATTGTGTGTCCCAAAGAAACCAAGGAGGCAAACAGATGAAATTGGATGATACAGTCATGGTGCAGTTTTTTGGGGAGCTTATCGAATCATACCGCCAGCAGATCATGGATCAGGAAGAGGCAAGGGAACTTTCAAAGAAGGAAAAAAAAGTTCCTGGCAGACTTAAGAAAAGAACTGGAGCTGTCAAACCCACAAGCGTACAGGATGGTGACAGAACTTTTTGGATGCATGTTAGACATCAGCCAGATAAAACAGGAACAGCTTTATATACAGGGAATAAAGGATGGAATACGAATCCGAAAACTGGTAAAAGAAATCGAGGAAGGTGAGGAATGTTAAGAAGGGAACAGATAGAACGGCTGAAGGAAAGATATCCTGCGGGTACCGTGGTCAGGCTGGGGCAGATGGAAGGGGAACACCAGATGCCGTCCGGCATGGAGGGAAAAGTAATTGATGTGGATGATATCGGACAAATTCATGTGGAATGGGAAAATGGAAGCACGCTGGCCCTGAATGTGGAAGAGGATGACTTTACTGTCGTACCGCAGAAGGAAACCCTGTCCGAAAAGAAATGCAGGGAGTTTTTAGGGAAAGTAAATGAGATATTAAAAGAAACAGATTTCTATCGGCTGAATGTGTCATGCAATGGAGGGGATACCGCCTATGCTGCCCAAAAGCTGCTTGCCATGCATCAGGCATTTGAAACCGTGTACGGGGAAGGATATGTGGATGAGGAGTATGGGATGGTGATGATGCCGGCGGTGGTCTGCGGAAGGGATTCCGGCATACGCACGCTGGCACTTGTCACGCTTGATCTGGAGTCTTCCGGGGAACACTTCGGAACGATTTTCATGACTCCGGGCGGCATGATGGAGCAGGGAAGCAGCTCTTTGAGTGAAAAACAGAAACAGGCACTGGCAGAGTATTATATCCCATATGACTACTGGTACACACCGCTTGTGGAAAGGGACCACCATGTGGATTTTACACAGATGCCGGAGGAGGTGGCAGACATCCGCAGGATGGTGGATGAACTGCTGGTGCAGGGGGAGGCTTTCCATATGAATGAACCAAAATAGGAGGAAAAAAATTTGAACAGCATCATAAGCTGGGTTGGCGGCAAGAAAGCACTGCGCGATCTGATCTATCTGCGCATGCCGAAAAACTATGACCGCTACATAGAAGTATTTGGCGGTGGCGGCTGGGTTTTATTCGGAAAACCGCCGGATAAATGCATGGAGGTTTACAATGATTTCAATTCAAATCTTGCAAACCTCTTTTATTGTGTCAAGGAAAGGCCAATGGCACTGCTTCGAACTGTCCTTCCTGCCGCTCAACTCCAGAGATGAATTTACAACGCTGCGGAAATTTCTGGCCATGGAAGAATTTAAGAGTGAACATCTTGCGGAAGAATTGGAGATTGCAACGCACTTCTTAAAAGAACCGGAGGCGGCAGAAATCCGTGACATCCTCATGGAGCGTGCCGCAGTAGGTGATGTGAAAAGGGCGGCGGCATTCTATAAGATTATCCGCTACAGCTATGGGAGCGGATGCACCTCTTATGGATGCCAGCCTTTTGACATACGCAAAACCTTTACCATCATCTGGGAGGCAAACCGCAGGCTGAAGGATACCGTAATCGAGAATAAGGATTTTGAGGCACTCATCCGTCAATATGACAGACCGAATGCCTTTTTTTATTGCGATCCGCCGTATTTTGAAACCGAGGGACACTATGAGGTGGTGTTCCGTAAGGAAGATCATGTGAGGCTCAGGGATACCTTAAAAGGCATACAGGGAAAGTTCATGGTTTCCTATAACGACTGTGCCTATATCCGTGAGCTGTATCAGGACTTTCAGATTGAAGCGGTGACAAGGATCAATAACCTTGCACAGAGGTATGACAACGGAAGTGAGTTCCCGGAAGTGCTGATCGCAAACTATGACATGGAGGAAAGAAAAAAAAGCATGCCGATGCAGATGAATCTGTTTGAACTGTATGGGGAACAGAAAACGGTCCGGTGGAGGGGAAAGGAGACAGAGGAAGAGCCACAGGACACATAAAAAAGGAAAAAAGGAGGAAAACATGCTTCAGTTAGTAGAAATGGAAGGAAAGATGACGGAAAACGGGTGTATTGAGATTCCCGCAGTGGTGTTAGAGCAGGCTGGTATCTGTACCGGTGACACCGTGAAACTTGTGTATATGGCAGAGGACGGGGAACTTAAGAACACGGCAAAGGAGTTCCTGCTTGCAAGGGCAGGACAGGATGTGGCAGAGGAACTGGCAAAGGAGGAAAACATTGCGTTCCAGATACCGGAAGAATTATTAAGGGATGCCGGAATCCCGATGGACGCAGACCTTGACATTGTGTGTCAGGAAGGACGCATTATCATCCTGCCGTCAGAACTTGTGCAGGGGACGGAAGTGCCGGAGGAACTGCTTGCCATCTGCAGGGAGCTTGGCATCACGGAGGATAAGGTAAACATCATTTTGCGGACCACAGAGGAGGGAACGGATGAAAAAACCGGTGTATAAGCTGTTAGACGAAAAAGGACGCATCCTGATTCCGAAAGAATTCCGCCAGATGGCAGAGCTTGAGAGCGGGGATATCGTAAAGCTGTCCGTGAGCAGTGGAAAAATCATGGTATCCAAAGTAGATATCGTGGAGATGGGGAGTCAGGACCCGCAGGCAGTGGAAGCCTATGTAAATGCGGCGGTAAAACATATGAGTCCGGCAAAACAGGTGCACTTGCGGCAAGGATTCTGAAATTCGCACAGCAGGAGGGAGGTACGGATTGTTAAGGAATAAGTACAGGGCATTTGAAATCAGGGACGATCAGGTCAGCCAGACGCTGGTGGACGGGAATCTCTGCTCCATTGCAGAATTTATCCGGCATTGCGATGAGGGAAGCATCATCACCCTGCACACCATGGAGGGCGAGCCGTTTTTGATCGGACTCTCCAAGATGTTTGTATTCTGCGGGGACAAGGCATTCTTAGACAGGCAGTTGATCTTACCTGCGCAGCATGGGTGGGGAAAGCGTATGAAAAGGATTTATGTTCAGAACGGGATCGTATTTTTTTATGGGAATCCGGCTGGCTATCTGGGAGACGGGAAAGCAGTCATTGACTGCATGTTCCAGAAAGAGGAGCTGGTTTCATTTGTGAAGGAACAGTTTTTGGTGGAACCGTATTCCGGGAGGGTGTGTATGACCGGCTGTCGGAGGGAGGTGGTGTCAAAGAGACAGCGGAGGTCAGCATTGGGGAAGGGAGGAGGCTTAGAATCTATCAACTGGGACAGGACAGTCCAATCATGATGCGGTTTATCAGTCTGGCAGAGAGAAAAAAGAGAGGGTATGACAGACCGCGCAGGGAGGAATATGTCAGAGTCTATGAGGGGGAGATAGAAAACTATAGTCTGGAGGAAGTCTGGGAGAAATACGGACGGAGAGTACCGGAAGGGTTTCAGGGACATGCATTGTCCATTTCGGATGTGGTCGAGTTTGCGGATGGGGAAGTCAGCCGCTTTTTCTATGTCGAGCCATCCGGGTATGAGGAAATCAGATTTTAACAAGGAGGAGCATTATGCCAAAGGCAAAAACTGCCCAGAGCCGGGCAGAAACCACAGAACAGCTGGCACCATCCGGAGCAGGGAACAAAGAAAACTCCCTGCTCCAGTTTGATGTGCGCATCCAGTCCATCCGGCCGGGGGAAAGCATCAAGGGAACAGCATCCGTAAACATCAACGGGGCATTTGCAATCCGGGGTGTCAAGATCATTGAGGGAAGCAATGGACTGTTTGTTTCCATGCCAAGCTATAAGGTTGGGAATGAGTACAAGGACATCTGTTTCCCTATCACGCAGGAATGCAGAAAACAGCTCCATGAAGCAGTCATCGGAGCTTATGAGCAGGCAATCTCGCAGGGGCAGGACACGGTGGCAAAGCATCATGGGATGCAGGCACCGGAAGGACAGCCGATGGAGATGGCAGGAATGTAACAGGATAAAACCAGAGAACATAGAGCGGACCGCACAGGAACGGTCCGGCAGACCATGAGAAAAAATTGGAGGAAAAAGATATGAGAAATATGATGAAAAAAGCAGCACAGAATGTAAAGGCAGTTGCCGTAAGAGCAGGGATGTTAATGAAGGATACCAAGGGTGAGAACTATGTGGATACGGCGGTCAAAATCCTGATCGCAGTCGTTCTCGGCGCACTGCTCCTGGCAGGTCTTTATGCACTCTTCGGGGATGTGGTGATGCCTACCCTTACCCAGAGAATTCAGGACATGTTTAACTACGCAGGATAAGGGACACCGGTCCAGAACAGTGAAACAGGAAAAATAACAGAAGGATATGGAGGAAAACAGATGCCTAGAAGAGCAAATACACAGACACAGCAGGAAGCAGTACAGGAAAATGCCGCAGTGCAGGCAGACGCAGGGGCAGACATGCAGATGGAGGCTGCCATTACAAAAACACAGCCGGAAAAGGGCGTCCTTGCCCTTGCCGATGTAAAAATCGGGGATTTCATGACGATCCGAAATGTCAGAATCAAGGAAGATGACTACGGGCTGACCGTTGCCATGCCGAAAACAAAGGCAGGAGCAAATGAACAGTACAGGGATGCGGTGTTCTTTGCCGACAGGGGAACCAAGGAAAAATTTGACCAGACGGTACAGAAAGCGTATGAAACTTTTATGCACCAGCAGACGGATCTGGACGAGGAACCGGAGGAGGCAGAGGAGCTGGAACAGGAAGAAGGCGGCATGAACATGGGAATGTAACATGATAAGGCTGGCTTTCTTTTTTTCTGCCCTGTCTTTGGCGGCGGTCATGGATATACGGACAAGGACCATCCCGGACTGGCTGGTTGTTCTGGTGGCACTTACCAGCATGCTGCCACCGGGACAGCCCAATCTTTTGGGAGTTCTTGCAGGACTGCCGCTGCTCCTCGCAGGGATTACCATAGGAGGAATCGGCGGAGGGGATGTGAAACTCATGGGGCATGCGGCCTGGTTCTTGGAGCGAGCCAAGCGCTTACGGGACTGTTTCTTGCATTGTGCCTGCTGGTGCTGTGGCATGCGGCAGGGAATATGGGCAGAAAAAAGAACAGAAAGAAACAAAAAGAGGAGAAGGAACAGGCATACCCGCTTGTTCCGTTTCTTTTTGCAGGAATGCTGATTGGTATCTGGATAGGAGGTTAAAGAATTGAAAAAGAAATTATTACTGGCAGGGATTGTGGCACTGCTTGCAGGAACTGTCATGGCAGCAAGAAAGAAAAAATATACGGAGACATCGAGATAGGAGGAGAAGAGAATCATGAAACTGTTAAAAAACCGTACTGTTCTTGGGGTACTCTGCATTGCAGTGTCCCTGCTCATCTGTTTTGCAGTGACACCGCTTGTCAATGCCGGACTGTCCCAAAAGACCACAATCGTGCGTTTTGTAAAGGACGTTAAGGCAGGCGAAGAGATCAAAAAAGGAATGCTGCTGGAAGTCGAGGTGGGAGGTTACAACCTGCCCGAAAATGTGTTAAGGAGCATCACGGAGGCGGAAGGAAAATATCTGACCGCAGATGTTTATGCAGGGGATTATATCGTAGCAGAAAAAGTAGCGGACGAGCCGGCTGCAGAAAATAAATACCTGTACAACTTAAACGGGGAAAAACAGGCAATCTCCATCACTATCAGTTCTTTTGCGGAAGGACTCTCCGGCAAATTAAAGAGCGGGGATATTGTGTCGGTCATTGCACCGGATTACCTGGGCAGCGGGGAGACTGTGATCCCGGCAGAATTAAAATATGTGGAGGTCATCGCAGTGACGGCAAAGTCCGGCTATGATGCCAATACACAGGAGCAGGAAGAGGAGAAAGAGCTTCCGTCCACCGTCACGGTGTTTGTCAGACCGGGGCAGAGCAGACTGCTGGCAAGGCTGGAAGCAGAGGGAGAAATCCACCTGTCACTGGTATACAGGGGAGACAGCCAGAAAGCCGCACAGTTCATTGAAGCACAGGATCTGGTGCTGGAGGAGCTTCTGGAAGAAACCGCAGAGGAAGAAGAGGTATCTGTTGTAAAAAATGAGGTGCCGAGGACAGGCGGGGAAGCGGATGCAGTGACGGCAGAAGAAACCTCGGCAGACGAGAAAAATGATACGGATATGGAGGAATAGTGTTTGAATTTTATGAAAAATTCTTTGTTCCAGAGAAATCTGGAGCAGGAAAGGGAAGAAGAGATGCCGGAAGAGGGAGGCGTGCTTGCCGTGTGGGGCAGCCCTTCCTCCGGCAAGACGGTGGTGTCTGTGAAACTGGCAGAGCATCTGGCAAAGAAAAAAAGAAATGTCATCTTAATCCTTGCGGATATGGTCACGCCGCCGCTGCCTACTTATGCGCACCGTCAGACATTGAACAGGACAGGTCGTTGGGGAGCATTCTTGCCGCATCCCATGTGACGGAAAACCTCATCAAGAAGAACTGCATGTTCTACCGGAAGAATGATTATCTTTCCATGGTCGGGATGTTAAAGGGGGAGAATGTGTTCACCTATCCGCCCTATGAAAAAGAGCAGGCGGCAGAACTGCTCCAGCTTGCAGCACAGATCGCACCGTATGTCATCGTGGACTGCACCAGCAATATCGCATCGGATATCCTGTCGGCAGTCGCATTGATGGAGGCAGATACGGTATTAAGGCTGGCAGGGTGTGACTTAAAATCCATCAGTTACTTATCCTCCCAGCTTCCACTGCTCTCAGACCACAAATGGGATGCCGACAAGCAGCTAAAGGCCGTGTCCAATATCAGACAGCAGGAGGCGAGCAGCCACATGGAACAGATCCTTGGCAGTGTGTCGTTCCAGATTCCGCACAGCAGTGAGGTGGAAGCACAGTTTTTAGAAGGGGAACTGCTTGGGGAACTCGGCTTGAAAGAGAGCCGGACATTCCGCAGGGAGATAGAGAAAATCAGCAGGGAGGTATTCGGGGTATGAAAAACAACCAGAATCTGTTCTTTTCCCCGGAGGAAAAGGGAAGGGCGTTTTCGGATGTCTTAAAAGAGGTGCAGGAGTATATCTCCAGCAAATATTCCACGCTCATGGTAGAAGGCGGGAGCGAGGAAGTAAAACAGCAGGTCAAGCGGTACATCACAAAGTATATCTGCGACTACCGCATCACGGTAAAGGGAAAAACACAGGAACAGTTGAGCGATGACCTTTACACGGAAATGGCAGAGTTTTCCTTCCTCACCAAGTACATTTTTGGAACCGGGATAGAGGAAATCGATATCAATTCCTGGCGGGATATCGAGATACAGTACAATGACGGCAGGTGTGAAAAGCTGGAGGAACACTTCGAGTCCCCGGAGCATGCGGTCAATGTCATAAGGCGCATGCTCCATGTGTCGGGCATGGTGTTGGACAATGCCTCCCCTGCGGTGTTAGGGCATCTGAGCAAAAATATCAGAATCGCCGTGTTAAAGACGCCGCTCGTGGATGAAGATGTGGGGATTGCAGCGTCCATCCGTATTGTCAATCCGCAGAGCCTGAAAAAGGAAAACTTTGTGGATGGCGGCACCGCAACAGGGGAAATGCTGGATTTTCTGGCAGAGTGCCTGCGTTATGGAATCAGCATCTGTGTTGCAGGAGCAACCAGTTCGGGAAAGACCACGCTTGCAGGCTGGCTGCTTACCACCATACCGGATGGAAAGCGCATCTTTACCATCGAAAACGGCAGCCGTGAGCTGGCACTTGTAAGGGAAAAGGATGGAAAAGTGACCAACAGTGTCATCCATACGCTGACCAGATACAGCGAAAATGAAAAGCAGAATATTGATCAGGACATGCTCCTCGATATGGCACTGCGTTTCAACCCGGAGATCATCTGTGTCGGGGAGATGCGTAGTTCGGAGGCGTACACGGCACAGGAATCGGCAAGAACCGGTCATACAGTGCTTACCACGATCCACAGCAACAGTTGTGAATCCACTTACAGCCGAATGAGGACACTGTGCAAGAGAAAATATGACATGGATGATGAGGTGTTGATGGACCTTGTAACGGAGGCATTCCCTATCGTGGTGTTCACCAAGCAGCTTGAGAACCGCAAGAGAAAACTCATGGAAATCATGGAGTGTGAGATCACGGCAGACGGAAAGCGGAAGTTTAACCCGCTGTACCGCTATGAGATCACCGAAAACCGGATGGAAGGGGACCGCTTTATCATTAACGGCACGCATAAGAAGGTGTGCGGAATTTCCGAGAGCCTCAAAAAAGAGATTTTTGGAAAACGGCATGCCAAAAGATGTGCTGGAAAGAATTGAAAAAGGAGGGGAGAAAGCATGCTGACATTACAGGTCATTGCCTGCATCGGGATCATTACAGGGGCATTCCTGCTGTTCCACATCCGGCTAAATGACTTTACGGGGAACATTTTCCACAGGCTTTTGGACGCACCGAAAGGAATCCGTGAGGAGATACTGGAGGAAACCAAGCGCAGGAAAAAATCCTATTTCCGAAGGGAAATCGAGGAAGTACAGGCAATTTTGAAAACAACGGACAGGGAGGAGCTGTTCCCGCTTTTATGCACGGCATCCCTCCTGCTGTTTGCCGCAGGAGCAGCCATTGCCGTCATGATCGGAAATGTTTTTTTAATTCCGGTGCTGGCGTGCGGATTTTTATTTCTGCCGTTCTGGTACATCAGGCTGACCGCATCCCATTTCAAAAAGGATGTGTCATCGGAACTGGAAACCGCACTGTCCATTATTACAACGGCATACCTGCGAAGTGAGGACATCCTTACTTCGGTGGAGGAAAACCTCGAATATTTAAATCCGCCGGTCAAGACCGTGTTTGCAGATTTTGTGTCAAGAATCCGCCTCATAGATCCAGACCTTGAAGCAGCCTTGGAGGAGCTTAAGGGAAAGATTGAAAATGATGTGTTCATGGAGTGGGTGGATGCCTTAAAGTCCTGCCTGTATGACAGGTCACTAAAGACAACGCTGACACCGATCGTGGCGAAACTGTCGGACATGCGCATCGTGAATGCAGAGCTGGAATATCTGGTATTTGAACCCAGAAAGGAATTTATCACAATGGTGGTGTTGGCAGTGGGGAATATCCCGCTGTTATATTTCCTGAACCAGTCCTGGTACGATACGCTCATGCATACCATCCCCGGACAGATTATGCTGGCAGTTACCGGCGCAATTATTTTTGTTTCCACGGCATGCGTCATAAAACTGACAAAGCCGATTGAATACCGGACATAAGGGGGAGGGATAAATTGAAAATCGTACTGATAGTTGTATTCATCCTGACGGCATGCGGACTGTTCCTTCTGCTGTCGGGCATCTTAAAGCTGCCGACACTGCGGACCGGCAGGGCGATGATGCAGTCAGGGAAGAAAGAAAAGAAACTGCAGAAAACACTGGATGCGTTCTACATGGACGGAGCGGCATACTTAGGAAAATACATCGGGATGAATGCCTACAAAAAAAGCAGGATGCAGAATGTCCTAAATGCGGCAGGACTTAAGATGACACCGGAAACCTATATGGCGTATGCCTATCTGAAGGCAGGGAGCATTTTTCTCCTGATCCTTCCGGCACTGCATGTATTTCCGCTGCTTGCCATCCTGCTCGTGCTTTTAGGAGTCATGGTCTACTATAAGGAGACAAGAAAAGCAGAAGAGCTGGTAAGGGAAAAAAGAGAGCAGATCGAGGGAGAGCTGTACCGTTTTGTTTCCACCATCACACAGGAGCTGAAAAACAGCAGGGATGTACTTTCCATGCTGGAGCATTATAAGGAAAATGCCGGGGACATGTTCCAGAAGGAACTGGACATTGTGTGTGCCGACATGCGTTCCAGCAGCTATGAGGCAGCACTCACCCGTTTCGAGGCAAGGCTCAATTCCCCGCAGCTCTCCGATGTGGTCCGTGGACTGATTGGTGTGTTAAGAGGCGATGACGGTGCAGTGTATTTCCAGATGCTCACACACGACTTCAAGCAGGCAGAACTGCAGAGGTTAAAGGCAAAGGCAGCAAAAATCCCGCCGAAAATCCGTGTCTTTTCTTTTGCCATGCTCTTATGTTTCCTTGCAACCTATTTTGCCATCATCGGCTATGAGATCATAAAGTCCATGGGAACACTGTTCTGATAAAAGCGCAGGAAGGAGAAAAAATGAAGCGGATCTATAAAATTATGAGGGACAAAAAGGGGGAGGGATATATCGATGCGGCAGTCGTTGTATTCTGTGTGATGTTTGTCATTGCCCTTGGCGTCAGGATATTCCCGGTTTTTATCACGAAGATACAGCTTGACAATTTTGCAGACGAGCTGGTGAGGGAGGCAGAGATCAGCGGCAGGGTTGGAAGTGAGACAACCGCAAGGCAGAGAACCTTGGAGGAAAAAACAGGGATACATCCAGCCGTAAGCTGGTCAAGAACCGGAAAAATCCAGTTGAATGAAGAGGTGACGGTAACACTGATGTTACAGAAAGACCTCGGACTTTTTGGAAAGTTAAGGTCGTTTCCGGTAACCATAAGGGCGAGGGCATCGGGAAAGAGTGAGGTGTATTGGAAATGAGAAAATGCTATCAGAGTTTAAAAAGACTTCTGACAGGGCAGGAGGGAAGCATGGCTCCGGTTGCTGTAGCTGCAACAATAGCCATGCTTTTTATCATCCTTGGTGTTTCAGAATACATGCGCCTTGTCATCACGGCAGCCGGAATCAAAGATGCCATGGAATCTGCCGTAGTTTCCGTGGTAAACGACAATTACAATGAAGTTTATCATGGTGTCAGGGAAGGATATGCTGCAGGATATGAGCCGGACGATACGGGATTTGCGGCATCCGTGGACCATGGGGATATCTATGGCAGGATGTGTTTTCTGCTTGGTCTGGAAGAGGATGGGAACAGTTATGTCCGCTATAACAACAGTGGTGAACTGGAGTACAGGCTCAAAAATCTTTCTGTGGACATCCACAACACGGCACTGGCATCGCCGGGAGGAACTTATTATGCGGATGCAGAGGTCACGATGGAAGTGCCTGTGCGTTTCGCAGGAAAAATCTTGTCGAATATGTCGGTCAGGTTGAAGGTGAGGGCGGCCTACCGGGAGAAATTTTAGTAACATGTTACAGATATCGTAAGACTTATTACATTTCCATAGACTTTCCAGACGTTCTATGGTAGCGTGTGAACTACGAAAATCAATCAAAAAAGCATAAGGAGGGAATGCCATGAAAGATAAGACAAAAAAGTGGCTGGCAGTCGCAGGACTTCTAGCAGTATGTGCGGTGCTTGTGTTTGGAATCAGCAGGGTGCTCTACCATGAGCCGGACAGGGAGGCACAGGTCGTGGAGAGAGAATCGGAGGAGACAGAACTTTTTGTGGAGACAGAAACACCGGAACCGGCTCCGGCAGAAAGCACAGAAGCAGAGATGGAAGAGCCGCTTGTGATCGAGACGGAGACAGGAACTTCCGTAAATGACAGGGAGCAGGAAATTCAGGAAACCCCGGAGAAAACGGAAGAGGAAAAACCGAGTGAGCCGCCTGCACTGTCTGAGGGAACAGCCACGAACCAGCCGGATACACCGCCGTCCTACGAGGAGGAAAAACAGGAGGAACCGGCTCCGGCAGAGAACCAGACACCAAAGACAGGTGATACCAAAGACGGCATGGTATATGTGGAAGGCTTCGGATGGATTACCGATGAAGGGGAAGGCTCAGGCACCTACGCAGATGACATGTATGAAAATGGCAATAAAATCGGAATCATGGACTAAGTTGGTGACAAGAAATGTTGTTTGATATAAACTGATAACAAGCGGACAAGGAGGCTCTTGGATTATGTACAAACAACGTATATCATATGCAGATTATGTGGAAGAGGTAGAAAGATTATATAAAATTGAAAGAAGAGAGATTTATTTTGGTTTTGTAATCCGAGATTTTATACAATCGATCCTTACAGAGAGTGAACAATTGGTAGCAGTTTGGGATAACAAAGGATACAAGGATGATACCAAAAATCCACTTCATAAGCGTAAAAATTATGCGGATTCACATAGCTTGCAGGATTTATTATCGTTCCGGAACAATATAGCTATACGAATACTACAAAACCATATGTTTCGATTGAGCTGAAAAAACCCAATTTGGAAAATTATCAAGGGTTAGAATTGGGAAAAAACAAAAAACAGATAGAAGCAGAGTTTGAATATTGTGATTTTATTATTTTGACAGACTGTGTTACATGGATGTTCCTAAAAAAAGATGAACCTGTAAAAGATGAAAAAGTTGTTTGTCTGATACAGGAGGGAAAATGGTTACAAATGGAACAAAGGGATTCCAATAACGAGCGTATGGGGAACATTCATATGAAGGAACCAGAGCAATGGGATGATTTGGTTAATACGATTAGAACATTTGTAGCAGAAGCCAAAAAACAGAGAAAAGAATAATGTGTTAGTGAAAAGCAGATTCGTAAAAACGGTCTGCTTTTTTGTGAGGAAAAAGAGATGAAGTTATTAAAACAAGTAGTATTGCTTCTTGCAATTATGCTTGCCATGGCGATGCCGGTATCGGTTTATGCAGCCGGGGAAGGGAACATCGACAATGGCGGTGGAGGTATGGGAGCAGGAACGGGAACTAATTTTTGGAGCAGCACGATGAGGGTGTGCGCGTAACGGTAATCAGAGCCAGTGATGGTGCAGTTGCATCAGCATCCATTGACCTTACCAACAAGCATCCGACTGATATCCGGGTGCATTTTGGAAAAGTAAGCAAGACTTCCTACAGGAATGGCGCAGGACTTTCTGCAAGGATGGGAGGCTATACATTTTATAATCCAGCACAGTCCCTGCCACAGATTATCAGTACTTCAAGAGGAGGGGCAAACCTTGCAGCCATCAAACAGTACTTTACGGACGAGCAGGTGATCAGAGCCATTGCAGGATATGTCGGCATGGATTTCCAGACGCTGACAAACGGAGAGTACAAGCTGTTATTAGAGCCGATTGCATATGTGACGTTTGAGGGAGTCCGGACTGCGTTTACCGCCACGGAAGCGGCAAAATACAACCAGTTAAGGGGCGGCCTGTTGCGAAAGAAAATGGCCGTCCCTGTCCCATAAAAACCTGCCGCTTGCCATGTTTTTGGAAACATCGGATTTAGGATATCCGGCGTGGAGCGGTTCTAAGACAGAGAAAGCGAATGATGAGGATATCATCCGCGCATTAGGACTTGGCATCGTGCGGTTTAATGAGGTGGTCACACCGGAAGTCATCGAAGCGGACTATGAATACCGTGTGGATACGGATGTGATAACGGCGGTCACGGTCAGTGGAGGACAGAGTGATCCGGACAACTCCGTCACCGTGACATTTTCTATTCTGGGAAGAAGCTACAAGGTTGAAAATGTGTATTACCCGGAGGACGGACAGCAGCTCGTGTGGGTAAAATGGCATACCCCGTCCACGGAACAGCACATCACGATTAGCGTGACCGCCAGAGGAGGCAGTGCATCCGTGAGCCGGGGAACCATCACGCGAACATTGTGGATCTGGATGACAATCCACCGCCAAATCCTGTTGCAGATGACAGAAATGACAGCTACCGGAAAGAAAATGCAGTGATGCCTGTAAATCCAGAAAAGACACAGGCGGCATGGAGTGTCTGGAAAGCCAAGTGGAAGGAAAAATGGGTATGGCACAGTGACTGGAACTGGGAGTCAGAGGACCATTCGGCAAGCTGTGAGGCAGGATGCACACAGAGCCATGGATACTGGCAGGATGATGGCGAGTATGTGGATGAAGGCTGGTGGGAATTTGAAGAGAAACATTATTCGGCATCCCTGACTGCGGATATGCATCTGGTCACCGATGAAAAGGCACCGACAGCAAATGGCATAGTTACAAAAAGCGGGTACGGTGTGAATGTCTCCCTGAGTGTAAGGGCATCAAGCAGCCAGACATCTGCAACAACGGCACCGCAGACGGCAGTCAGTTATTTCCCGGAATTTTATTACGAAACCTACTGGCGGCTTTTAGAGAGAACCCGAAATGGATACAGTGCGGTCTTTGAATTTAAGAATAATGAGTATTCCACTTATTACCGGAGGACACATTTCACACCGGTCTGGATGCCGGACGGGGAGTACCGGGTATATACTTATCTGCTTGACTGTTGGACACCGGATGGAATGCTTTCCATGAACCTGTCAGACGCTGTGCAGATATCGGGAAGCCTGTGGGATGACTGGCATATCGCACCACAGAATGTGAGGTAGGAAATGGGATATGAGAGAATCCAAAAGCCGGAAGGACTGCTCTACCATTACACTCGAAAAGAAAATCTGGAATCCATCTTAAGGGATGGAAGGATACGGAAATTTTGTGACAGGGAAACATGGTTCACAAAATCCCTTGCAGATACGCTGCGGCTTATGTCACTCACGGTGATGCAGGAGGGAGCAGCTTATTATGATGCGAGGGGCAGGCTGCAGCGTTACCCGGTATTTGTGCCGGAGGATTATGTAGTTTTAGAACTTACCCCGCGCTACCAGAGCGGGGAATGGGTGATCTGGAATCAGGAACTTCCACCTAATGCGCCGGAGTCCGTAAGGGAGCTTGCGGAGGAGTTCAGCCACTTAAAACTCGGATACCGTGGAGATTTAAAGTTCTGGGAGAATCCTGTCATTTATGAGATGACAGACCTTTTGGAAGAACCGGAGCAGACCAGTGAAATGAAAATGCAGTAAAAAAACAGAAAAAAGGAAAGGAAGATCAGATGAAGAAAAAGAAATGGATGATGATGGCAGTGATGGTGCTTGCACTTACGATGATGTTTGGAACTACAGTATATGCGTCAGGAAAAGGGGATGTGGCAGGAGCAATCGAGGGTACATGGCAGGATGCCTCCGCACAGATCAAGACAGTAGTCAATAAGGTGGTGTTCCCGGCAATCGACCTGATACTTGCCGTATTCTTCTTTGCAAAGCTGGGTACTGCATACTTTGATTACCGAAAACACGGGCAGTTTGAATGGGCGGCACCCGCAATCCTGTTTGCGTGTCTGGTGTTTACGCTGACGGCACCGACCTATATCTGGAAAATCCTTGGCATATAGGGATGGTGAGAAAGAAGGTGTCAGATGTTTATATTTGATTTTGTTGCGGAAACCGTACTAGACCAGATCATCGACTGGCTGTATGGGAAGATCGTTGGATTTCTCAATGATTTTTTTGCAATGATGAACAATATGGGGGTGGAATTGTTTGACCTGCCGTGGGTGAATGCAATTACCACTTTTTTTAGCTGGCTTGGCTGGGCATTGTTTGTGGTAGGGCTGGTGGTCGGAGCTTTTGAATGTGCCATAGAGTATCAGGGAGGAAGGGGCAGTATCAAGGATACTGCCTTAAACTATGTCAAGGGATTTATGGCGGTCAGCTGTTTTCCATTCTTCCGGTCAACTTATACTCCCTAAGTGTGTCGCTGCAGAGTTCCTTCGGATCGGCATTATCCGGCATTACAGATGCGGAAAGCATCGGGATGACTGCACAGCAGGTGCTTATGTCAGCCGCCATGCCGGGAGTGGGGAATCCGATCCTGCAGATATTCTGTGCCGTGATGATGGGGTATGCCGTGATAAAAGTGTTTTTCGGAAACCTGAAAAGAGGAGGCATCCTGCTCATACAGATCGCAGTTGGAAGCCTTTATATGTTTTCTGTTCCAAGAGGATATATTGACGGTTTTACCAGTGGTGCAAGCAGGTCATTGGAATCTGTCTCACCGCTTTCCTGCAGTCCACCATGCTCACGGCAGGACTCATGATCTTCAAGGACCATCCTCTGCTTGGTCTGGGTGTCATGCTTTCCTCCACGGAGGTGCCGAGGATTGCCGGACAGTTCGGACTGGACACCAGCACAAAGGCAAACCTGATGAGCGGAGTTTATGCAGCGCAGACAGCCATCAACATTTCAAAAACGGTTGTCAAAGCAGTGGCAGCATAAGGCGGTGAAAGGATGGAGAAAAAGCTGGGGAGTCTGTTCGATGGGATCGGGGGATTTCCATTGGCAGCAAAAAGAAATGGCATACGGCCTGTGTGGGCGAGTGAGATAGAAAAGTTTCCCATGGCAGTTACCATGTACCGGTTCCCGGAGATGAAACACATGGGAGACATTACAAAACTGCATGGGGAAAACCTCCCGGTTGTGGATGTGATAGCCGGGGGTTCGCCATGTCAGGACTTATCCATTGCCGGGAGACGCGCAGGACTTGCGGGGATGCGTTCCGGTCTCTTTTTAGAGCAGGTACGCATCATAAAAGAAATGCGCAGGCAGGAGGAAAGGAGGAAAAACAGCAGTGGAAGGAGAGCAGATGTCCCTGTTCGACCTCGGTATATGGTCTGGGAAAATGTGCCGGGAGCCTTCTCAAGCGGAGAACCAAAAGGAGCAGATTTTAAGAGAGTCCTCGAAGAAGTCTGTGGTATATCGGAGGAGTCCGTATCTTTACCTGGACCGCCGGATGGGGCATGGACTCCTGCCGGGATTATTCTGGGACAGGAATTCTCTGTTGCTTGGAGAGTACTGGACGCTCAATTTTGGGGAGTCCCCCAGAGACGCAGAAGAATCTTCCTTGTCGCAGATTTTGGAGCCACAGTGCCGGAGAGATATTATTTGAGTCCGAAAGCGTGTGGAGGCATTATCAGGAGAGCAGGGAACAGAGGGAAAAAGCTGCCGCCGATCTTGGAGGCGGCACTTTTGATGCAGGCACAGGAGCCGACATCGTGTGTCTGATGGATCAGGGAGGACAGCGGATGGATGTGTACCGGAACCTTATCGGTACACTTCTGGCACACAGTTCAAGCACACCGCCCATTATCATGGCGAGCAGTCAGGCAAATGCAGAAATCGGGATCGGATACTGTCCGACCATTACAGCAGCGGCAGGGATGGCAGGCAATAACCAGCCGATCCTGTTTGACAATCACGGACCGGACACCCGCTACAGCGGACCGGTGAAAGTGGCACAGACCATTACTTCTGCACTGGGGACGGGAGGCAACAATACGCCGCTTGCTGTTCATGGAGAACCCTACTGCATCGCCGGAAATGTCATCAACCGTCAGGATAAAAACGGGGGAAACGGCTGCGGCTATCAGCAGGGAGTCAGTTATACGCTGACAACAGAGGACAGGCACTGTGTGGCATACACGGATGACCTGCAGAGAAAAAAGCGTGTGAGGAAACTCATACCGCTTGAGTGTGAAAGACTTATGGGATTTCCGGACCACTGGACGGACATTCCGGGAGCAAGTGACAGTGTCCGGTACCGGGCATTGGGAAACAGCGTGGCAGTGCCGTGTGTGGAATATATCCTCTGTGGCATTGCTTATTTTTTAGAAAGACAGGAGGGAGAACGGGATGTACATATACCCGGATAATCTGAAATCGAAAGCGAGCATGTGGCTGTGGGAGCTAAAAGACCTTGCAGTGACAGGAATCATCGTACTGATATCCGTGTTTGCATTTGCCTATGCAAAACTGTGGTTCCCGATGGTGATAGCAGGTGTATACGCATTTTTAACGATACAGGTGGAGGATACCACCATCTTAAAATTTATCCGCTATGCATGTGCGTATTTTTTGGTGGAACAGCAGCATTATGAATGGAGGTATACCGCAAATGAAACGGAAGAATGAACAGTCCACAAGGGAGCTGATGGGGACAAAAGAACTGTCGGATTACAGCATCCGCACCTACCGGAAGGACGAGCTGGTCTATTTTCTGATCCAGCCGAGCAACCTGTCCGTGTTGTCGGAGGAGAGCCTTTCCGCAAGAATCTATGGACTCATGACGGTATTAAAAGGCATCACAGAAATCGAGATGATGTGCTTAAATTCCCGTGAAAATTTTGAGGACAACAAAAGATATTTAAAGAACCGCGCGGAGGAAGAAACCAACCCGACTGTGCGGAAACTGCTGGAACTGGATGCAGGACACCTTGACCGGATGCAGGTGCAGATGGCAACGGCGAGGGAGTTTTTACTGATTATCCGGCTGAGAAACCAGAAGGAGAATGAGGTGTTCGCTTACTTAAACCGTATCGAAAAAATGCTGGTGGAACAGGGATTTACATCCAAAAGAGCGGATGAGGAGGACATGAAGAGGATACTGGCTGTTTACTTTGAACAGAATGTCACAACGGAAAAATTTGAAGAATTTGATGGAGAGAGGTGGATCATTTTAAATGAATAACAACAGAAAGAAAAAAACACAGACACAGACACCGGGGGAAGAGAGGCTTAAGAGTTTCCTTGATATGATCGCACCGTCCGTCATCCAGTTTTACACGGATCATTATATCTGCGGGAATACGTTCCGCAGTGTCTGGGCACTCAGGGAATATCCGACTGCAACGGATGAGCAGGCAATCCTGCGCCATCTTGGGGAAAAGGATGGCGTGACACTGCGTATCTATACCAGACAGGTCACACCGGCAGAGGAGAAAAAAATCATCAGCAATGCGGCAAACAAGAACCGCATGAAACAGGGAAATACAGAAAATTTACAGGAGACAGTCACGGCAGCGAGCAACCTGCAGGATGTGACCAACATCATTGCGACCATGCACCGCAACAGGGAGCCGTTACTTCATACGGCTGTGTATCTGGAGTTATCCGCAGCGGACATGGATAAGTTAAAGCTGCTGCAGACCGAAGTGTTGACAGAACTCATCCGTTCCAAACTGAACGTGGATAAGCTGCTGCTGCGCCAGAAACAGGGGTTCCTATGTGTGCATCCGGCTGGCAGGAATGTCTTTCTGGAACAGTTTGAACGTGCGCTTCCGGCTTCGAGTGTGGCGAACCTGTTCCCGTTCAACTACTCCGGCAAGACCGATAAGAACGGATTTTATATCGGGAGGGATAAATTTGGAAGCAATGTCATTGTAGATTTCAACCAGAGAGCGGATGACAAGACCAATGCCAATATCCTCATCCTTGGAAACTCCGGGCAGGGAAAATCCTACCTGTTAAAACTGATACAGACCATCCTGCGGGAGTCCGGGATGAAAGTTATCTGCCTGGACCCGGAGCATGAATATGTGGATTTGACCGGAAATCTGGGAGGCTGTTTTGTGGACCTGATGAGCGGGGAGTATATCATCAATGTGTTAGAACCAAAACATGGGATGAAAACGGCAGCCCGGAAGATACAGAGGCACCCTATGCGTTCCGCTGTTCCTCAAAATTAAGCCAGCATATCTCCTTCTTAAAAGACTTTTTCCGAAGCTATAAGAATTTTACGGACAGCCAGCTTGACACGATAGAAATCATGTTGGCGAAACTTTATGAGAAGTGGAACATAAGGACGATACGGACTTTGGCAGGCTTACGCCAAAGGATTACCCGGTCCTGTCTGACCTTTACGATCTGATGGAGGAGGAATACAAGCATTACGATGCGAAGAAGAAACAACTGTATACCGCAGAGCTTCTGCAGGAAATCTGTCTTGGACTTCACTCCATGTGTAAGGGAGCGGAGTCCAAATTTTTAACGGACATACGAATATCACGGACAGCAGCTTCCTGACGTTCGGTGTCAAGGGACTGCTTCAGGCGAGCAAAAATGTGAAGGATGCCATGCTGTTTAATGTGCTTTCCTACATGTCAAATGAACTTCTGACCAATGGGCATACGGCAGCCTGCATCGATGAGTTTTATCTGTTCCTTACCAACCTGACCGCCGTGGAATATATCCGAAACTTTATGAAACGTGTGCGTAAAAAGGACAGTGCCGTCATCCTTGCCAGCCAGAATCTGGAGGACTTCAATATTGATGGAATCCGGGAGTATACGAAACCGCTGTTTTCCATTCCAACCCATGTATTTCTGTTCAATGCGGGAAACATCGATTCCAGATTTTATATCGATACCTTGCAGCTTGAGCAGAGCGAATACAACCTGATCCGTTATCCGCAGAGGGGCGTGTGCCTCTATAAATGCGGCAATGAACGTTACAACCTCATGGTACATGCACCGGAGTACAAGGAGAAACTGTTCGGAAGTGCCGGAGGACGATAAGACAGGGGGAAAAGGAAGGAGGGATGCCAGATTATGGACATGAGGGAGCAGAAATTCGGCATTGAGATCGAGATGACAGGTATTACCAGACAGCGTGCTGCGGAGGTCATGGCAGCCTATTTTTCCTCTGAGGCCAGCTATGACGGTGGAAGCTATGAAGTGTACAGTGTCAGGGATGCGGCAGGCCGTAGGTGGAAAGTCATGTATGATTCCAGCATTGAGGCGCAGAAAAAAGGCGGCGGTTATGCGGGGAGTGAGTACAAGGTAGAATTTGTTTCCCCCATCTGTGAATATGCGGATATCCCTGTCATACAGGAACTCATCCGGCAGCTCCGGCATGCAGGTGCAGTGGCAGGAAAGAATACAGGCATCCATGTGCATATCAACGCGGCACCCCATGATGCAAGGACACTGCGAACATCACCAACATCATGTACAGCAAGGAAGATTTGATCTATAAGGCACTTCAGGTAGATGTAGAGAGGGAGCATCGTTACTGCCAGAAGGTGGAAGAGGACTTTTTGCAGGAACTGAACCGGAAGAAACCAAAGAGTCTGGAGGAAGTGAGCAGGATCTGGTACAAGGGGGTTGATGGAAGGCACAGGCATTACCATGAAAGCCGTTACCACTGTCTGAATCTGCACAGCGTGTTCCAGAAGGGAACGATTGAGTTTCGTCTGTTTAACTCCACTACCCATGCAGGAAAAATAAAGGCATATATCCAGCTCTGCCTTGCCATTTCTGCGCAGGCATTGAACCAGAAATGTGCCAGCCGGATCAAGACTGCCAGCACCAACGAAAAATATACATTCCGTACCTGGCTGTTAAGGCTGGGAATGATCGGGGATGAATTTAAGACGGCGCGGAAGTTTCTTCTGGAAAATCTGGAGGGCGGCATTGCATGGAAGGATCCGGAACAGGCTGTGAGACAGAAGGAAAGACTGCGTGCGATGAAAGAAAAGAAAGAACTGGAAATCGGACATGCACAGCAGGCAGACAGCATGGAAGAAGAGGTGCCGGAGGATGCACAGGGAATGAACATGACCATGTAAAAACAAAACGCAGAGAAAGGAAACAAGAATATGAACATGACAGGAAGAAGATATATTGCATATGGCTCGAACTTAAACCGGGGGCAGATGGCACTGCGCTGCCCCGATGCAAAGGTGGTAGGAACCGGGGAAATCAAGGACTATGAGCTGTTGTTCCGTGGAAACAGGAACGGGGCGGTAGCCACGGTGGAGCCGAAAAAAGGGGAGAGTGTGCCGGTGTTGATCTGGGAGATCAGTCCGAGAGATGAGTTTAACCTGGACCGTTATGAGGGATATCCGAGACTGTATGGAAAAGAAATGCTGGAAGTGGAGATGGATGGAAAACGGGAGAAAATGATGGCATATACCATGACGGATGGGTATGCATGGGAGTCCCTTCGGAACATTACCTTGCTACCATCCGCACCGGATATCAGGAGGCAGGATTTGATGAGGATGTTCTGATGGCAGGTGTTGAAAAGAGCAGGGAGCGCATGAAACAGGAGATGGAAGCAGAGAGAATGGAGGAAGCACCATGGAGCCAGCAACTGCCGCTCTGATCGCAAGGGCAGCCATAGCAGCCGGGACCAATAAAAAAGTGTGGACATGGATTGCCTCTGTACTGGCAGCCCTGTGCCTTCCGGTCATCCTTGCCGTCATGTGCTACATCAGCATTGCCTCCGGCGGAACAGAACATAACCGGGCGGCAGTGCATCTGGCATTCGATGGAGGGGAAATGCCGGATGGAATGCCTGCAGATTATCAGGCTTATGTCCGCCAGATGCAGGAAAGTTTTGCAGAGCTGGATGCCATATTAGATGACATCGATGGCATGACAGAAGGGGAACTGTGCGACAGGTATCTGGTCAAATCCGTTTTTTATTCTCTGTATTTCGGCGCAGACCGGGTACGGCTTGAGACGGATGATTATAAAAAATTCGCAGACTGTTTTGTGGATTATGAGGAACGGATACAAAACATAGAGCAGGAGGACGGGACCGTCACGCTGGAAAAATATACCGTGGCAGTTGCCATTGGGGATAAGACAAAAATCTTCCAAAAACTTGCATCCGACTATGGAGTTACCGCAACTTATGAACAACAGTCCAATGCAGTCAATGTGTGGTATGTGGCAAAGTATGACACGGCAGCCCCGACAGAGGGGGATGAATTTTCCGACTGGGGCGGCTGGAACGGGGCAGGGGCTATCCCTGTGTATGATCTGCCGGCCAACGGGAATGGGAGTGATATCGTACAGCTTGCATTATCAAGACTGGGGCATCCGTACTCGCAGGCACTCCGCGGAACCGGGAATTATGTCGACTGCAGTTACCTGACGCTGTGGTGTTACAGACAGATAGGAATCTCCCTGCCGGGAACGGCGGCAGAGCAGGGAAGATATATGGTGGAGCATAACCTGACGGTTGCAAAGGAATCACTGCAGCCGGGGGACCTTGTGTTCTGGAGCCACAAACCAAACGGAAGATACATGAACATCACGCATGTGGGCATCTATGCCGGAGACGGCATGGTCGTGGATGCGTCCTATTCCAAAGGGAAGGTGGTGTACCGTCCCCTGTTTGATAACGATAAGCAGGTACTGTATGGCAGGCCGCAGTAAATTTTTTGATGCCGCAGGCATCTGTTTTCCGCCAGAAAATGGAAATGAAGGAGGAGCGATATGGCAGAAAAAGAAATAAAAATCACATTTGCCGGGGAGAAACTGGAGGCATTAAGTTTCTTTCTGGCAGAGCAGGGAGGAAAAACCGTGGAGGAGCTGTTGAAGAGCCATCTCGATAAATCTTATGAGAAAAATGTTCCTGCACAGGTCAGAAAATTTGTGGAGAGCAGAATGGAAACTCCACAGGAGACAGCAAATCAGGAGGAGGAATCCCAGAGAACGGGAGGCACAAGACAGCAGAGAGCATCCGGCAGACGGAGCAGGGAGACACAGAATCAGGAAGAGCAGCCGAGAGAGCCGGTGCCGGAAACTGTGGAAGAGACAGCAGAAAATACGATGAGCATGGGAATGTGAGGCGGATCAGTGAACGGATATGAAGAGAAAATAAAAGACCGTCTGTTTCTGGAAGTGTGCAATGCGGCAGGCAGAGAGGAATGGGACGGACTGGCGCATCAGCAGAAGGAAAACCTCATGCTGGTATGCCGTCTCAGCGGGTATGACGAAAAGTTTCAGAGGGACTGCGGACTTGTCACCAGAGAGCAGATGGAGCATTGGGGGATAGAAGAAGAGGTGCTTTTTCAGGATGCATGGGCAAATATGTTTGCAAAACGTCCGCCGCTCCTTATGGATTTTGAGGATGCCTACGGGCATCACTATGACCAGAATATCCTTTCGATGGAGAAAAAACCGGAGAGAATCTGGAGGACGGATGCCGACTTTTATGTCCTTACCAACAACATGGATCATGGGGCGGTGTACATGATGGACGAGGCAACGCTGCAAAAATCAGCAGAAAAGCTGGATGGAAATCTGATCGTCCTTCCGGCATCCATCCACGATGTGTATCTTATGGTGGAGCGGGAAGGCCTGGACATGGAACGGCTGAGGAATGGGTATATGGAGCAAACAGGCGTTCCCGGATGCAGACTATCTGTCCGATGAGATTTACCGATATGACAGGGATACGCACAGGCTGTCTGTCATACCGGGGAGCGTGCAGGAAGAGCAGGCAGGAATGGTGCTGTATCAATAGTGTGTTTTTCTGAAAATAATTTCAACTGAGAGTTTAAATTTGGAGGTAAAGTGATGAAACAGGCAGTCGTTACAATCAAATATGATGAGGAAAAGTTAAATGCTGTGAAACAGTATATGGGAAAAAAGGACGCAGATTTTGATGCGGAACTGAAGGAAGTCCTTGGAAAAATGTATGAGAAATATGTGCCGCAGGCGGTCCGTGAATACATTGAAAGCAGAGGGGATGTGCCGCCTGCAATCAAAAAGGCAAACCGCCAGCAGGGAAAAAACAGTGCGGCATCCGGCAGTGCTGCGGAGAATGAGTAGGGAACGGAGGAAGCATGGACAAGATAAAGATTCTGAAAGTAGAGCCGGGGAAACCTCCCTGTGTGAAGGAGATTGCGAATGACTTTAAGGCAAGTCAGGAAGAGGTGGAGGGAGACATTGAGTGCGTTGGTTTTGGAGATGGATGTGTGGCAGTAATCAACGCTGAAGGAAAACTAAATGGAATGCAGCCGAACCGCAGGATGGTGATGATATCATCTGCGGTCCATTTTTATCTGCGGGGATACCCCGGACGGTGATTTCATTTCCCTGACGGAGCAGCAGATCGAAGAATATACAAGACGATTTGGAGAGATTGAGCAGTTTACAGGGCAGGAACCGGAACTGGAGCCACATATGACCATCCTCGCTTTTTAAGAAAGTGACAGGACAATGGAAAGGAAACGGCACAGACACCGCCGTGTGAGCCTGCGTGTGGCAACGTGTGACGTTATTCTGCAAAACTGGATAAAGTGACCGACTAGGCTGCATTCTGCCCTGTGTGAGCCGATTTGGAGAAATTAACAGAAAAACCGGAGTGCGGAGCATCCAAGACTCCGAAAATGGGGATGAAACGGGGCTGTAAAACAGGGTCGAAAATAGTGCAGGTTAAAGGGTTATGCCGCACAAGAGCGGCTTAACCCGTCAGACGCCCACCGGCAGAGCCGTTGGGCAGTTCTAAGCATGGCATAACTTTTTTGGAAGCTTCGGAAAGGTTATGCCATTTTTATTTTTGATACAGCGCAATCAGGCAGTAGAGGCCGGCAGAAGTTATGCCTTTTGCGGAAACAGGGAAAAAAGTCTATAGACAGAGGAAAAAGAAGGAGGAAATGAGTAGTCCCATGGGGTGAGGTGCGCACCACTACCAGAATGGGACGATGAAAGTATTGGAATTATTTGCAGGAACAAGGAGCATCGGGAAAGCCTTTGAACAACGGGGACATGAAGTATTCAGTGTGAAATGGTCGAAAGAGTTTGAAAACATTGATCTGTATGATGACATCAACAAGGTGACGGCAGAGGATATCTTAAAACTTTTCGGGAAACCGGATGTCATCTGCTGCATACAGCCGCCGTATCCGGCGATTTGCCAGCAGACCGACGCAGACCCGGAAACGGGCTGCAGGGAATTTGACATTGAGAAAGACCGCATCTCTTTCCGTCTGACCGTCCCATACAATGAGGAACGCCGGAGAACCGCCAGCGAAGCAGCGAAAGCTAACGCAAGCAATCTCACGCGAGGTGTGGTATAATTTTTTTGAAAAAGTTTGAAATTTGATGTAGTATTCGCTGCTAAAACCGTAGTATATAGGTGAAGCCGGAAAGGAGGCGGTGTGATGATAGACGATGAAAAAATCATAGAAATGTTTTTTGAGCGTTCAGAACAGGGCATGCGGGAACTGGACATAAAATACGGAAAAGTTTGCCACAAGCTTTCCTACCATATCGTAGGGAATCGGTGGGACGCGGAGGAATGTGTAAATGATGCTTATTTAGGCGCATGGAACGCCATTCCACCAGCACGACCTAATCCGCTATTGTCTTATCTTGTGAAAATCGTTCGGAACATTTCACTCAAAATCTATTGGAGAAAGGAAGCAGCCAAACGAAGCAGCCATTACACGATTGCTTTGGAAGAAATTGAAGCCTGTATAGCAGCCCCGAACACAGTAGAAGCAGAAATTGACGCCAGAGAATTAGCACGTAGCATTGAAAGTTTTTTGGACACGCTGACTACCGAAAACCGCGTTATCTTTATGCGACGCTATTGGTTTGCTGACAGCTACAACGACATAGCCGAGTTTATGGGGCTTTCGGAGAAAAACATCTCTGTCCGGCTGTCCCGTATCCGCGAAAAAATGAAACAATACTTGATTGAAAGAGAGGTATTCATATGAACACAAAGAAGTTTTCCGACGCTATGAGCGAACTTGATACAAAATATGTCGATGAAGCCTCAGCTACAAGAAGAAAGACAAAATGCCCATTTGGGTAAAGTGGGGAGCTATTGCAGCTTGCTTGTGCTTGATGATGCCATTGACCGCATTTGCCATTGATATAATTCAATATAATGCAGCGGTTGATTATCTCAATTCTCTCGGCATTGCTGTTGAAGATTTGAGCGACTATTCTCATAAAGAAATAAAAGAAGCTGTGAAAACGATTGACGCAGGAGAAAGTAGCCCGTTGACCGAAGAAATCCGTAGTCTAATACCAGAATACAAAGAACCAATTGATACACCGACACAGGTAACAGCCGAGCAAATTAAACAACTAACACCAACAATGACAAGAACAGACATTCTTTCTCTTTTAGGTAACACACAAGATATTGGATCGGGTATTTATATATATCTTTACGAAGTAGACCAACAATACCTGCTACGTATTCCTTTTGCAAGCGATGAGGCACAATTAGGTGTAACAGGAGAAGATTTGCTAAAGGCATTGGTTCCTATTTGTGGAGATATTGTTCCTATGGTCTATGTAAATGATACGCTTTATCGAATCGTTGACCCTCAACCTAACTTCGCAGATGAAAAAGCTCTTTCAATTTGTTAGGAAAAATCGAAAGTACAGTTATTCTTCGGAAGAACCAAAAGAAAATTTCCAAGCAAATGATGATATTGTAGGAGCTGCGGTTTATCAGTATGGCGATAGCATTGTCGTTGAAATTGAGGGAAAATACTGGTTATATGAAAACTATCAGAACACAGACCTCGACGGAACCTCAGACTAATAGGCCTCACCCCAAAAAACAGCCATACTTCTAATGAAGAAGTATCAGAACAAGACTTTCTTGCAAAGTAAATAAGTTTTCCCTATTTTACAAGGGCAGCCGAGAAAATCGACTGTCCTTTTTCTATGTCTATGAGCAGAAAGGAGCGACCAACCATGACAAAGCCAAGAGAGAAACGCAGGGACTGAAAGGTTCGAGGGAGCGCAGTGTGATACCGCAGAGACTGTGTGAACATATCGTAGATATTTGTGAGGAGGGATGAGATGAATACAAAAGCAATTTATACCGTTCATGAAAACGGGAAGGAACACTATTTTTTTTTCGGAACATGCAGGAGGGTTCAGTTACCCTTTTGCAGTAGCTGATTTTCTGCATAGCTTAAAGGGTGTGCTGAATGATCCGATGTCACCACAAAAAGGATTATGTGTAGCACCAATGCTGGAACAGATGAAAGGCAATTATTTGTTCCCGGAAGAGATAGAGGGAAAAGAATTATTTACTGCGGTTAAAAAAGAGCAGATGTTTCAACTTGCAGTGAAAGAGCAGGCATCATTTGGAATTGAAATGGATATGGAACAGGATACGGTATCATTCCATTTCCGGGAGGGAGAGGAAGAACTGCAGGAATTTTGTGACATAGGATTTCCAAGGCATGGAGAAACAGAAGAATATAGCGGTGAAACATTTTATTATGCCGCGGATAATGTGAGAGTCAAAAACATGATGGACGGAATTGAAATGTCGGTCAGTGCGGAAAACGAAGAAGCATACAGGAGCATGATATTAGAGGCTGTGTAGAAACAAACTGAGGAGCAGAGTACGGGAATAAGCCAGCAGATGTTGGATAGTGTGTAGGGTGACAAACAAATTTTACAGAATGGCAATTTGTAGAGATTGGTGTGCTTATTTTTCTGAGGTTTATGACGATATATTACATAGCATTGAGTTAATTCTAAACGGATTTTGAATTTATTTACAAGGAGGTTTTTATATGTCGATGAATATTAGCGGATCAGGTAATACATATAATGGCATCAATACAAATAGCAAACAATATAAGGCTTTGAAAGAAAAAGGCTGGTTATCAGGCGTTATACAAAATGAATCCATGATGTCACCAGAAGAAAAAATGATATATGAAACGTTCGGTGGAAGAGATACGATTATTAAGAATTTGATGAAACAATTTGATTCGGATGGTGATTTACTGAATGCAAATGGAGTGGCAGGAATGGATGTTACTGGCAAAGGTACATCGTGCAGAAACTTACGAGTGTATCTGAGGAATATCGTCAAAAGATGTTTGATAATGTGAAGAAGGAATTTATTCAGGAAAACGGTATTTCAAATGGTGACACAACGAAGCGTTCAGATATTTTCAAAGATTATCAGTTAAGTGTAAGTAAAGATAAACGTTTAAGTGGTACATGGACTTTAGAACAATATGAAGGACAGTATAGAGCCGCTATGTATGCAGCAGTGAAATCAGCTAATCCAAATTGGAAGCCGGGACAAAAGTTTGATACAAGCATTCTTGATAACGTTACAAGAGAATCAGTGGAATCTACTCTTGTAAAAAATGGTAATAGGTTAGTTCGTAATTCTATTGATGTATCAGTATAAAATACAATCACTTCAATTTGGGCTAAATAACCATTACCACAATTACAACTAAATAAAAACCCCGGTGTCAGAGCGTATAGAAAACAAATCTATGCGCTCTGTTTTTATGTAAAGGAGCAGATTTATGAAAAAATAGCAAGGCTGGACAGCGAGCCGCTGATAACACAAATTTACAAAGATAATTATGAAAAGGCAGTGTATGGGAACTGAAAAGATAAGAAAAGCATTTTATATTGAAGAAGAACTGCTGGGGCAGGTAGATGCCCTGTTACCACAGGCAGATGTGCGTTCACGAAACGAATTCGTCAATCGGGCACTGCGGTTTTATATCGGATATCTCACTTCGGAGAAAATAGAAAATTATATGCTGACAACCATCTCCTCTGTCATGCATGCAACGGTAAAGGACAGCGAGAACCGCATGGCTCGTGCAATGTATAAACTTGCAGTGGAAACTTCCAAGCTGTCCCATGTGATCGCATACAGCCATGGTGTGGATGAGCAGGCACTCGGAAAGCTGCAGGCGAAGTGTGCAGAAGAGGTGAAACGGATCAATGGAGCAGTGAGGTTTGAGGAGGCATATCAATATCAGCAGGGGGATCGTTTTTAAGAAATAATTTATTGAAATGCGGTAAGACTTACAGTATGATAAAAGAAAAGGAAGGAGTGGTACATGATGACACAGATGAAGGAACGGGCAGTTGAATTGATAGAACGTATTCCAGATGAAAAAATGTTTTATGTGATTAATATTCTTCAGAATCTTGAGGAAATGTCATCCAACAGACCTGCAGATAAGAAACAGGCAATGGAAGCACTCCAGAATGTGCTGAAGTTCAGCGGAAGATTACCAGAAGATTTTGACGCAGACAAGGAATTACAGGAGGCAAGGGAGGAAAAGTATGGTAATATTGGTTGACACAAATATTATTATAGATGCACTTGCCAATCGGGAACCATATGCTGATGATGCAAAAAGAATTATGGAAAAATGTGCGGCAAGGGAAATAACAGGAATACTTGCGGCACATAGCATACCAAACTTGTTTTATATTCTTAGAAAAAATTTTAGTCAGGAAGAAAGAAGATTTCTTCTGAAAAATTTATGTGAGATATTTCAGATTTCTGACTTGAATGAAAAGAAGATAGTAGCTGCATTGGAAAACAATGTATTTTCAGATTTTGAAGATGGTCTGCAGGAAGAATGTGCAGTTGAGTCTATGGCAGATTATATTGTTACACGAAATCCGGCTGATTTTAAGCATTCAAGAGTAAAAGTAATTCTCCCAGATGAGTTGTTGAGAGAGTTAGAAAAAAATTAATTATCAGGAGTCGATTTGTCAAGGGGATATTTCGCATTGCAATACGGCTTTGTAAAAACAGAGGGGTGTCAACCCTCTTGGCTGCATAGTGCTACCTGCCGAAGAAGGCAACCGCTCCCCCTCGGAGAGCGCACGACTGCCGCAGGCAGTAGCACCGCCCACTTTTGAGTGGTGAGTAAGTGCGCCCTTAGACGGATTAAATTGACTATCCTTTTGAATATTGATATAATGTGAGCGTAAGCTAAATCAAAAATTTCTTAACAGACAAATTTAAGAAGGAGTGATTTAGATGAAAAAGAAAACTAAGACTGTAATTGGTGTTATCCTTGCAGTAGCTCTGGTAGCTGTCTTGGTAGTTGTAGGATTTATGACTTACCTGGGAATTACCTGGACAAACAATCATGAATTCGGAGAATATGTCAGCAAGGAAGGTCCTTGGGGAATGACTGCTACATGGGTATCTGAGGATAGCAGCAGTTATCTCATTTGCAAAAAGGAGAATGATGAACCATTTGCCAAGGTTACAGCCTATTTTCAGGGGGTGGATGGTTGGCAAGCCTATGAACTGCATGGCAGAGACCGGATTGCTTATCTGAATACTGTGGAAAACGATACAACCATTGATAGCACCAGCGGAAATATGAAATTTGATGGAACTACATTTACCATTACAGATTTAGATAAAGAAATCTTCGGCACAAATGAATTTAATTATGTTATCACTGATAAGGAGTTCAGCCCGATTAAAGTGCCAGAACTATTCCGATACGGTGGAAACATAACCGATGGAAAAGCGGAAACAGTGTATGCTATTACGTTGAGAACACCCGAAAGCCGAGAAACCAAATAATCGTTACTCTACCAATGGTTTATGTCCATATCGAAAAGGTTGATGTGAGAATAGAATAATTCTGTTCGACTTATTCCGATTATTCTAACAGATTTGCTCAGCACAAGGAACCCTGCGTGGGGGCAGATATATTTGCAAAGGATTTTACATAAAAAGCTGCTGAACAATCCAGAAAAGGAGAGTTTCAGCAGCTTTTTCATACTCTGTACTGTGTGCCCATCAAGAAAATACTGGATTCTATTGATTGACCACCGCCTTTCGGCTGCATACATTCACCACAAATGAGCCGCCAGCCGTTATGTATTCAGGTGGCAGAAACCACCCTTTACAGAGTACATCACAGAAGGGAATACAGGACCATTACTTCGGTAGTGGTCTTTTCTGTACTCTTAAAAGCTGTGAATTTATGAGGAGGAAACATAGTTGAAAGATTTTGAAGGGTTCATTAAGAACTATGCTACCAGAGATTTTATCTATTTTTTTTGCAGAAAAATCTATTGAAATATATAAAAATCAAGTAGAAAAATTAGATGAACATTTGGTATGTAATATTACATTTCCTTTAAACATTATTCAGCATGGTTTTATACATAAGCAGGCAAAAGTCATGTTATCGGCATGGGATATTCCAAACATGGCATATCTTTCTATCACGAATTCCAATGATTACAGAAATGATATTATGACAGAACAATTAGCAGGAAGAGTGGTCAACCTGTATCGTGGGTATGAAAATAAGCATTCAGGAAGTGAATATATTGGAAATAATGGACTGCCTAGTATATTCAAATATTTGATGGGAATGTCATATGAACAATTTAAATGCGCAAATCCGGCATGGATATATCAGAACTATAACCGCAATTACCATATGCTGATCGGTTCGCCTAATATTAACAGGGAAAAAATAGTTGATATCAATGTGATTACAAACGAATTATTTGGACTTACAGCAGAGGAATTGTTAGCAGTAGAATGGATTATCTGGTGGCTGTGTTCTATTCATCCAGATCCATTAAGCGCACCGGAAGAGTTATATAGAAAAAAAGAAAATAGCATCCTGACAAAGAAAAATCTGGAGCGGGTTATAAGTTATTATTCTGTGACCTATGAACAGGTGAGAAACTCATCATTGGGAAAACAGATTTTTTACAACAAACCATTTGTGATTACGCAAAAGACAAAAGAAACGATTGCGGTCAGTTTCTATTTGGTACAGATGATGATAGCAGATGGATTGTACTGGCTGATTCGGGATTACTATCACAATAATCATTGGGGACAAAAATTTATAAATGCTTTTGGAGAGATGTTTGAGGATTACTTTGAAGAACTGGCAGGTTTATATCTGCCCAAGAATTCATGGCATAAGATTCCAGAGGAAAGAAAAAAGAGTGCTGATTATTATGTTGAAGTGGATGAAGCGGTATTTTTGTTTGAGTTAAAATCAGGATTACTTGGACTGGGAGCAAAACAGCAGGTGCCGGATGTTGGGCAGATTGATACATTTTATAACAGGAACATAAAAGAGGCATATGAGCAGTTGAAAGTATCAGAGCAGGAATATAGAGGGGAGAAACCAGTAATAAAGGTTTTTCTTTTGTATGAGAGTATGACTAATACGCAGATGATCATGGCTTCATTGCCGGAAATATTTGAGCAGGACCCAGAATGTTATATCATGACAATAGATGATCTGGAGATGCTTCTGGCTGCCTATAAAAAGGATAAGAGCAGATTTGATGATGTTGTGAAAGCACTTGTTGGAAATAAAAGAGATGGCAACGACTATAAGAGTGTTCTGGAAATATTGAATATATATCAGGCAGTTGGCGATATGCACTTTATTGGAGAAAGAGATTATTTCAATAAAATAGCAGAAAAGCTGAAAAAGGAATTAGGGACAGACCAATAAGGAGGACACCATGCCAAAACTTATCCTACGCTGCAACTACCTCAAAAACTCCCCGCCCGCACACCTTGCTAATTACATCAATTACATCGGCACCCGTGAGGGCGTGGAGAAGGTAGGCAGCACGACATCTTCACTGCCAGCCACCGACCGGCAGAAAAGTCTGATTGAAGATATTCTGGCAAAGATTCCCGATGCGAACCGGATGCATGAGTATCACGATTATATCCAAAGACCAACCAGAGAAAATGCATCGGAGTTTATTACGCAGGCGTTGGAAAATAACCTTGACATCATAGCGAAAAAGAAAAATTATATGGATTATCTGGCAAACAGACCGGGAGTAGAAATCATAGGTACTCACGGTCTGTTTTCAAATGAGGGAGAACCAGTGGTGCTGTCCCGTGTGGCAGAAGAGGTGGCAAATCATCCCGGTGTGATCTGGACGAATGTCATCAGCCTGCGGAGGAGGATGCCGAGCGGTTAGGCTATGACAGTGCCGCCCAGTGGCAGGCACTGTTGAGGAGCAGGGTGCAGTTGCTGTGTGAGAATTGTAAGATAGACAGCCGGAACCTGAAATGGTATGCGGCATTCCACAATGAATCCCATCATCCCATGTGCATCTGGTGGTCTATTCTTCTGATCCGTCCGAGGGATACTTGACGGCAAAGGGAATTGATGCCATGCGTTCTGCATACGCACATGATATTTTCCGGCAGGAGTTTCTAAGCATCTATGAGAAGGCAACCGAACAGAGAAACCAGTTAAAAGAGCAGGCAGAAAAAAAGTCTGCTTTTTTTGTTGCAGCAAATGCAGGAGGGAGTCTGTCATAATCTCAAGATTGCAGAGCAGATGCAGCTTTTATCCAGACGGTTAAAAAATACCGGAGGGAAAAAGGTATATGGATACTTAAAGGCAGATGTGAAGGCCATCGTAAATGACATTGTAGATGAACTGGCAAAGGAAGAGCGTGTGGCAGAATGCTATCAGGCATGGCAAAAAAGCAGGGAGGAGATACAGCATTACTATAAAGATTCGGAAATAGAGAGGATACCGCTGTCACAGCAGAAGGAGCTAAAGAGCGTTAAAAATATGGTCATCCGTGAGGCAGTCCGTTTTGGAGAAGGGTATCTGTATCTGGAAGAAGCGGAAACGGGAATGGAACGGCTGGAAGAGATATCTGAACAGCAGACAGAAAGCCTTGCCACATTGCAGGGGGAGGACATGCCGGATATCCTGCCTGGACAGATGGAGGAGCAGGAACCAGACAGGCAGGAAGAAGAGCATGGGGAATCCGCTTCTTATTTTGCCAGATGGACGGACCGGTATAAAGAAGCGAGGGAATATCTCTACGGCACAATGGAAAAAGAACCGGATGAGGAGGCAGCCCATGAGATTATGCTGGAAGAGGCAGAGCAGGGAAATGCGTATGCCATGCACGACATGGGAAAGATTTATGCGCAGGGCATTGGCTGTGAGGCAGATAAAGAAATGGCAGATGTGTGGTACAAAAAAGCATTAGCGGCAATGCATTATGTAGAGCAGAAGAAAAGAAATACCTATCTGGAATACCGCATCGGAAAAATGTATCAGTACGGACTTGGCACAGACGAGAATCTGGAACAGGCAGCGGAGTGGTTTTCCAAGGCGGCAGCAAAGGAACATAAGTATGCGCTCTATTCCCTTGGCATGCTCTATCTGCAGGGGAAAGGAGTGGAGCAGGATGAGGAAACCGCATATAGTCTGCTGTTCCGTTCTTACAGCAAGGGAAATCCCTATGCGGCGTATGAACTTGGAAAACTGTATGAGACAGGATGCGGAACAGAGAAAAATCAGGAAAAGTCGGAAAATTGTTATCGTGCAGCCTTTCTAGGTTTTCTGAATCTTGAGAAAAGATCAAAGGATGATACGCTCTGGTATCGTATCGGCTGCATGTATCTGCATGGGATCGGGACAGAGGCAGACGAAACGAAAGCGGAACATTATCTGACAAAGGCATCTGATTATGGCAACACCCATGCCTCCTATCAGCTTGCCAGACTCTATATCAGACAGGAGAGCCAAAAGTTAAGCGGGGAGTCTGGGACAGAGCTGGATGTTGAAAAGATTGCAAAAGCGGTAAAGTGGCTGGAAGAATCAGCCGCACAGGAAAATCCGTTTGCGGATTATGCAATCGGACGGTTGTACAGGGAAGGCACACTGGTAGCAGAGGACATGGAAAAAGCAGTGTTCCACCTGAAACGTGCCACAGATGCCAGAAACAGCTATGCACAGTATCAGCTTGGGAAAATATATCTGGAAGAGGACACTAAAAACATTCCGGCAGCCATACAGTATCTGACACTGGCTGCGAAACAGAAAAATCAATTTGCAGCATACAGGTTAGGGAAACTTTATCTTGCCGGAGAAGAACTGCCAAAGAACACGGAACTGGCACTGCATTATCTGAAGATGGCGGCAGACACCGGAAACCAGTATGCACAATATGCCCTTGGGAAAGTGTATCTGATCGGAAAGGATGTCCAGCAGGACAAGGAACTGGCATACGATTATTTTTTAAAATCCGCAGAGCAGGGAAATATTTATGCAGCGTATTTTTTAGAACACTGGAATGATATGCCACACCCCGATCTGTTCTTAATGGCAACAAGGCTCATGCGGCATCTGGAACATATCATCGAAGAGAATGTGGCTGGAAGAAAGAGTGGAGGACGCAGGCAGGGGATTGACAGAAAGCTGGCACGAAAAATCCGGCAGAAGAAGATTGCACAGGGACATGCCGTGGATGACCATGAGAACATGGTACAGACACAGTGATCACTGGAGGAGTGGTAGAAATGATGAGAGGAGGTACGATTGGGAGATTTTATTTACTTTACAGAGGAACAGAAGGAGCGTGCCAATGCAGTACATATTGCGGACATCCTTCGCCGGGAGCATGAGGAGGTGGAGCGTTCCGGGAATGAATGGCGCTGGAAACGGCACAGGAGTGTGACTTTCCGGGGGAGCAGTTGGTATCGCCACAGCAGACAGGTTGGAAGCCATGCCATTGATTTCATGCAGGAATTCTTTGGGATGTCCTACCGGAGGCGGTAAGCTACCTGCTGGATGGAGAACAGGGGCAGCTTATTGAACGGGGAAAAGGACAGGAGACAAAAAGAAAACCGGGAAGAGCGGAGAAAGGACGGCAGTCTGTAGAAAAAGAACAGACAGAGGAAAGAAAAGAACCGAAAGAGCCAAAGGAACTGAAACTGCCGGAGAAAAATCCGACCATGAAGAGAGTCTATGCATATCTTCTGCAGAAACGTCATATTGACAGGGAAATCCTCTCGTATTTTGCGAAGGCAGGAACCATATATGAATCTGCGGAGCATCACAACATTGTATTTGCCGGACTGGACAGCGAGGGGAAAATCCGGCATATCCATGTGAAGGGGAGCTGTTCTGACGGCAGGAGTTTCCGGCTGAATCAGGAAGGCTCGGAAGCTGCCTACGGATTTGGATACAGGGGAACCGGGAACAGACTGTATGTGTTTGAGGCACCCATTGACCTGTTATCATTTCTGTCCTTGTATCCAGAGAACTGGCAGGGGAACAGTTATATCACCTTAAACGGTGTGGCAGAGCATGCCATGCTGCAGGCATTGAAAGACAATCCCAGACTGGATACGGTTGTGCTGTGCCTTGACCATGATCCGGCAGGCATAGAGGCGTGTGGCAGACTGGCAGAGATTCTGGTACGCAATGGATATGGTGCGGTAAAGAGGTTACAGTCAGCCTGCAAAGACTGGAATGAGGATTTAAAAGGCAGATATGGTGAGGAAACAATTCCGGCACAGGAGCATCCGAGAGTCATGGAATGCAGGGCATGGACAGAGGTGCTGAAAGAAGTGACGGAATCCATCAACATCAAGTATGCCAACAGAAGTTATATCTGCCGTTATTATCAGGATATTTATAATGAACTGAAAAAGGGCAGGGGCAGGGAACAGCTTATGGATGCCTTTGACGGACCGGGGATGCTTTTGACCGGAGTGCTTGTGCGGTGCATGGAAAAAGAGGGAATCGCACTTGGCAGGGAAACTAGTGCAGACCAGATACTGGAAAATCTGTCAAAGCGTTATCAGCCGCATAAAGACAAGGGAAACTTCAACACCCGCATCCGGCAGATGCAGGCAGCCTTTGAAGAAACACTGGAGGTGTTCGATACAAAAGACTTAGAACAAAAAGAAGATCAGGAACTGCTTGCCAGAAAATGTATGAGCCTTGCGATGGAATGCATCCGGGCTCATATTTTTGTTGCCATCGACTGCGGGGAAGAGCAGATGAAGCCGGCAAAACAGACTGTGAAGGAACAGAAAATGGAACATCAGGAGGGAGGAATGATGCTATGCAGCCAGTCGTGATGCTGGTGATCGCAGGGGTGGCAATGTTTTCCGTGATTGGAGGCGTGTCACTTCTGTCACACTATTATACATTAAACGGAATCAAGAGCAGGACTGTCGGGGACGGCCAGCATGGAACGGCGAGATTTGCCACGAAAAAGGAAATCGCAGAAACCTATGTGCAGGTGCCCTATGAACCGGAGCTGTGGCGCAGGGGTGAGAACCTGCCGGCTGCACAGGGACTGGTACTCGGCAGCATGGAGCGGGCAGGAAAACTATACGCACTGGTGGATACCGGGGATGTGCATTGCCTGATGATTGGCGCGGCAGGAGTCGGAAAGACCGCACATTTTCTGTATCCCAACATCGAATATGCCTGTGCCTGTGGAATGAGTTTCCTGACCACGGATACAAAGGGAGACTTATACCGCAACTATGCAGGCATTGCAAAAAAATACTATGGCTACCATACGGCAGTCATCGATCTCCGTAATCCGACCAGAAGCGATGGTGACAATATGCTCCATCTGGTCAACAAATACATGGATGAGTATCTTGCAGACCATACGGACTTGAGTGCCAAGGCAAAAGCAGAAAAGTATGCAAAGATCACGGCAAAGACCATTATCTCCTCCGGTGGTACGGACAGTTCCAGCTATGGACAGAATGCATTTTTCTATGATGCGGCAGAAGGCGTGCTGACGGCAGCCATCCTGCTCATTGCGGAATTCTGCCCGGATGGAAAGAGGCATATCATCAGCGTGTTCAAACTGATACAGGATTTACTTGCACCATCCAAAGTGAAAGGGAAAAACCAGTTCCAGCTACTTCTGGCGAAACTCCCGGATACCCACAAGGCGAAATGGTTTGCAGGGGCAGCCTTAAATACAGCAGAGCAGTCCATGCAGTCGGTTCTCTCCACAGCACTATCCAGACTGAATGCTTTTCTGGATTCCGAGCTGGAGCAGATACTCTGTTTTGATACCGCTATTGATGCAGAGCTTTTCTGTAAACAAAAGACGGCGGTGTTTCTGGTCATGCCGGAGGAGGACAATACAAAGTATTTTATTATTTCTCTGATCTTACAGCAGCTCTACCGGGAAATCCTCGTGGTGGCAGACGAGAACGGAGGAAAGCTGGACAACCGTGTAGTTTTCTATTGGGATGAGGTCGGAACGATTCCGAAGATTGAAAGTGCAGAGATGATGTTCTCAGCGTCCCGATCCAGAAGGGTGAGTATCGTACCCATGATTCAGTCCTTTGCCCAGCTTAATAAGAATTATGGGAAAGAGGGCGCAGAAATCATTATTGATAACTGTCAGGATACCATCTTCGGAGGGTTCGCACCGAACTCGGAATCAGCGGAAGTGCTCTCCAAGAGCCTGGGCAACAAAACCGTCATGTCCGGTTCCATCAGCCGGGGAAAGAATGATCCGAGCCAGTCCCTCCAGATGATCCAAAGACCGCTCATGACAGCGGATGAATTGAAGTCACTGCCCAAAGGAAACTTTATCGTATCAAAGACTGGGACTCACCCTATGCGGACAAAACTGAAACTGTTCTTAAAATGGGGAATCACATTTGAAGAACCCTATGAGATTGAAGAAAAATCTGCAAGAAAGGTAGCATACGCAGACAAGCAGGAAATTGAAGAGGAGATCATACGGAGATATATGTGCTGTATGGAAGAACCAGACGAGACACCTGCAGAAACGGCAAGGACAGGAGGCATGCAGCAGACACCGCTGACGGACACCATGAAAAAGATGCGGCAGACCTTACGGACGGAAGATTAGGAGGCAGGGTGACTAGGAAAGAAATCTATGAAACGGAGCTGCCACACAGGGCGGTGGCGGTCTATCTGTATCTGGAGACTCGTGCGGACAGGGAGAGGACATGCTATCCGGCAATCGGTACCATTGCCAGAGAGCTGCACCTGTCTGTAAGTACGGTCAAGCGTGCAATCCACGATCTGGAATGTGCAGGATTTATACAAAAAAAGCAGAGATGGCGTGAGAACGGAGGAAAGAGCAGCCTGCTCTATGAAATCATAAAATAGGCACAAAGGGATTACTGCGCCGGTCAGGTGAACTATGGTATGGTTCACTGTGGCCTGTGCAGGGAACTTTTCACTTTAAGGGGAAGAACAGAGAAAAGAAAATACAGTTGGCAATATGAAACATCAATATATTTTTTTTGGAAAAAACTAAGAATTGAAGTATTATCAGATGGATTATGTGGGGGATTCATAAAGTAGTGGTATCAACATGACGATATAGAAAATGCAGGGAAGCATTGTATTTCAAAGAGTTTGAGATACAGTGCTTCTGCGTTTCTATAGGAGATAGTCGTTCTATGCGAAAAATAGTCATTTGATGCGGAGAATGATCGAGCGGAAGATTTGTTTGATATAATAAAGAGTGCTAGGTGAGACTTGTATGGTTTACAGGTATGAGAGCAATCAAAGACAGGAATGAAAAATATGAACATTATTATTTGTGATGACAGGATAGATGACAGAAAAAATTTGTCAGATTTGCTGTCAGACTATGGTGAAAAAAAGAATTATGAGTTTGCTATTACAGAATATGAATCCGGAGAACAGTTATGCGAAGAACAATCGGCTTTGGAAGCGTGTCAGCTATTATTTCTGGACATCAATATGCAGGGGATGGATGGGCTGAAAACAGCTATGAGGATTAAAGAAAAATACCCAAAACTTCTGGTTGTACTTGTGACGGCATACATGAATTACGCACTGGATGGATATAAGGTGAAAGCAAGCCGTTTTCTGCTGAAAGATAACCTTGCAGATACTATAGAAGAATGTATGGATGATTTGATAGCAGAAATTAATAAAAACCGTAGGATTCTCGAATTTCGTTTTGTGGAAGGAACGATAAAACTTTATGCAGATGACATCATTTATATAGAAACAGAGCTTCACAAAAATGTATTTTATACAGAAAAAGGGACATTTCAGATTTATAAAAAACTGGATGAACTGGAAAACGAATTAAAGGATATGGGATTTGTGCGGGCGCATTTAAGTTTTCTTGTAAATATGAAATACATTACCAAAATCAGCAGTTATGTGATGACACTTACGAACAGGAAAAAAGATTCCGGTTCCCAAGCACGATATGCACAGGTAAAGAGGGA
>ENA-OQAN01000047-OQAN01000047.1-human-gut-metagenome-genome-assembly--contig:-NODE-47-length-57077-cov-2.429886_pt1 | contig 57077 bp, 77 predicted proteins | sample MGYA00242735_ERZ504527 | MGnify/ENA primary metagenome ERZ504527 (study PRJEB26092, sample SAMD00036230) | human gut metagenome | host: Homo sapiens | study: EMG produced TPA metagenomics assembly of... | reverse complement strand
GTGAACCGGTGGGATCATCAATCCGGTTCTCCCTGTGTATTCTTGAACGATGCCGGCATGGGGTCTTCGACCTCCACAAAACGCATCAGCTTCTGCATCTCACTGCTGGAATACACCGGCCCCGAATTCTTGTCATGCGGCGGCTGCTCCGGAAGCGGATCTTGTGCATGCATCTCCTTCCAGCCCGGCAGACACAGCAGGACAATCCAGAAAAGCTTCCATATCCCGGTACTACTCAGTTTCATAGGCTTTGCGTTTCTCATATTGCTCCATACCGTACATCAGGGTTTCAAACAGGATGCCTGCCAGATGCTTGCCACCCCGGAAATTAATGTGCGTATAATCATAATTGGCCATGGAAGGCTTGCTGTTTACCATATCAACGATACTTCCCTCTCCTCCCATTGCTTCATACATGTTCCAGAAGGCCGTGTGTGTTTCAGCGGCCAGGGCCTGCTGATAACGGATCAGATTCTTCACGCCCGGCATGGTGCGCAAGTTGCCGTCTTCATCACGATGTTCACGGTCGCCCACTCCGACAATCAGAATCGAAGCCTGAGGAAAGGCTTTTCTCAGGTGTTCTACCACTTTAATCATCGGATTCTTATAATAAGAATAGTTCACTCCGCCTTCGAAAGCGACATTCAGTCCATACTGAAGAACAATCAGATCATACGGACGCAGACGGTTGTAATCTCTCAAGATTTTCATCGGAATGTTTCCCAGCTGCTGACCGCTGCTGCCTCTCGTACTGAAATTATCGACCACGATTCCGCTCTCGGGATCCATCGTCACTCCATAAAACAGTGCATTCGGAGCCGACTTCAACACTTTCCAGCGAACACTTCCGATATTACCTCTGACGGAAACGGCCTGTAATGCACTGTCACCAGCCAGAGCATAAGTCACCGGTTCCCGGCCGTTTACCTCAGCTGACAAGACCACTGAATCGGGAGCCAGCAGATAGAAAGTAGATACCTGGCAGGTATCCAGCAGGGAAGTATACTTGCGCTGCCCCTTCAAGGTGACAGAAGCTCCAGCAGAAGCCTGTGAATAAGAGTTGGAAATATCCTGACGGGAGCGGTCAAAGCCAATGGAATCAGTCGTGAAATGGCTGTTCCATCCCGAGAAAGAATGCCCTACCGTGGGACGGTAACCGGAGATACGGGAAGTCACCTGCACATATCCTACCCCGCATCCGCCAAAACGTTTCTGCAACATATTGCGCAGGTCAGAGGTCAGGATGTCTGCCTCGATGAAAGAGTCACCGAAATAAGCAATGCGGACAGGACGTCCGAGCGACTGTCTCTGCAGCAATGCTTCATAAAAGAAGCGGAGACCGCCACGTTTCGTCGAATCGGAATAGTCTTCAATGCATGTCAGCCCCGTCTTGCATGTATCAACAAATGCAGGACGTACCGGAGGCGGAAGTACCAGTGTATCCGAATCGGCAACCAGCGGAGCCGGTTCGACCTTATCCGGACGTACATCTGACAGCAGATCTACTCTTCGTAAAGGTTTTCCTCCCAACGACAGCTTGGGAAGAAAATACATGGCTTCCAGGCCAACTACGACCAGAAGCGTCAAAAGAAACGTTGCAACTATTTTATTTTTCATGATTTACCGCTAAAACGATGCAAAGATAGCGGTTTTTTGAGGACTTCGTTCTAAACGAACTGCTTTTCCTTCATTTGGCATAAAAAAGCATCGACCATCTCAGAGCCTTTCCGCGTCGTGATGCCTCTCATATGCAGCAGGGTTATCTCGCTATAAATCTCCACAAGCGGATAACTCTCGAGCATATCGGAATAGATCAGCAGGTCCATCTGCATAACCATTGCCTGATTGATGATGTCAAAATTTATATCAGGACGGAAGATTCCCTGCTCTACTCCCCTATTGAAATACTTCAAAATTGCCGAATCATATTTTTTCCGTTCTTCACGCATATAGTCCAACACCTTGGGATATTTACGCAGATCCCGAAAGAACTGAGGATTCAGGTTACAGAGTTCTGACAAACTTTCTTTTATAAAAAGCAAAGATTACCTCCAGGACATTTTCAGTCTGGTGGTAACCTCAATCATTGCTTCATTCACTTGCTGCTGTTGCATACGCAATCCTTCAAGCAAGAGATTTTCCTTGTCACGAAACAGTTCGTACAAAGTGCGTTTGGAGATGGAAAGGGAAAGAGCGATGTCATCCATGCGTACACACCGGATTCCCAACTTTGTGAAAGCCTCCATTGCGGTTTCCACAATTTGTTCTTTCAGCTTTTTCTTGTCATTTCTCTTTCGTCTTAACGTCTCCATACCTGCTATTAATGGATAATTCCCAACTGAGAAGTCTGTACAAACTCAATGATCTGTTCGATCTCCGGTCCGTTAGGATCTGTTCCTTGATACGGAGCAAAGCATCGCGCTGCGATGTATTGGCCTTGTAAAGAATACGATAAGCCTGAGCAATATGTTTGATCAGTGTTTCTGAGAAACCGGCATGCTCCAGCACCTTCGTATTGATGCTATAGAAAGCGATCGGCTCGTGAGCAGCAACAATAAACGGAGGAATATCCTTGATAAAACGGCAACCTCCCTGCACGATGGAGTAACTTCCCAAACGGTATTACCCTGCATCAGGACATTTGAAGTCAGAATCGCGCAGTCATAAATCCGGCAGTTACCGGATACCTGAGAGCCGTTACCGATAATACAGCGGTTACCGACTTCTACATCATGCGACAAACGTGCTCCCGTCATGATAAGTTCCATCACCCACCTTTGTTTCATGTCCGGCATGTGTGGCACGAATAATCACGGCATTCTCACGAATCACATTGTCATTACCGATACGTGCGATCGTTTCTTCGCCCGTAAACGCAAAATCCTGAGGAACGGCTGCAATCACCGCTCCCTGATAAATCGTATTTCCGTTTCCTATACGCGCACCACTCATAATGCTGGCATAGGGCATAATGACATTATTATCGCCTATTTCGACATTCTTGTCGATATAGGCAAACGGATGAACCGTTACATTGGATCCGATCTTTGCAGAAGGATCTACATAAGCCAAAGGACTAATCATAGTTACATATTTTTAAGGTTACTTATTCTCTACCGCCTCCCAATGCGCTATACAGATTGATAACAGCCTGCATGCGCTGGAAATTATCAGAAACTTCACTCAACTGGCGCTCAACAGATTCTGCTGGGCGGTCAGAATTTCCAGATAAGTTGCATCTCCACTCTGGAACAAAGCTTTCGTATAAGTAACTGCCTTATCCAGCTGTTCAACCTGTCCACGATCTTCGATCAGTTTCTTATTCTGCGTATCAAACAGATACAAAGCATCGCTCACTTCCTTACCTGCTTCCAGAATAGTCTGCTGGTAATTCATCTGGGCAATCTTTTCTTCTGCCTTGGATACCTTCAAATTAGCAATCAGCTTGCCGTGATTGAAAATCGGCTGAGCCAGAGAAGCCAGTGCCTGCAGCATGAACTGTCCGGGATTTGCCACAGAAATACCTGAACCGTTTGTCCAGCCGGCAGTAGCCGTAATGTTCAGTCCCGGATAGAAAGCAGCACGTGCTGAGTTCGTTGTATAATAAGCCGAAGCCAGAGTCATTTCTGCAATCTTCACATCCGGACGGTTTTCAAGCAACTGCATCGGAACACCGGCAGCCAGTTCTTCCGGCATCACCTGTTCATCCAGTGTATTGCGGTCAATCGTCTGCGGAGCTTTTGCCAGCAGAACAGACAGAGAGTTCTCAGTCTCACGAACCTGACGTTTCAACTCCATCAGCGAAGCTTCTACCTGATGACTGGCAGCACGCATCTGGGCAACGGCAGCTTCAGTTGTCATACCGGCTATTTTCATAGCTTCCATGACACGGACATTTTCCTTATAGATAGCAGCTGTTTCAGTCGTAATCTCTACCTGACGGTCAAGCATCAGCAAAGAGTAATACATATTGGCAATGCCACAAATAATCTGAGAGCGTACGGCCTGCTCTGAATACTTGCTTTGTTCGTATGCCACTTTCTGGCCACGTTTGGTATTCAGAATCTTTCCGAAGAAGTCAAGTTCCCAGCTTGCTGCAACCGGCAACTGATAAGCCTTTACATAAGTGCCGCCATCCATGCTGGTAGCTGTTCCCTGGGGAGCCAGGTTAATGGAAGGTAAATAAGACAACTTTGCAGATGTCAACATTACCTTTGCTTCCTGTACACGAAGAGCTGCTGCCTGCATGTCCACATTATTTGCCAGCCCTTCTTCGATCAAAGCTTGCAACTTGGCATCGCGGAAAATATCCTTCCATGGCAGATTTCCCATATTGGTCGTATCAGCAGCCAGCGTGTCCGTTGCTGATGCCGGATCACGATAGATGCCTGAAGCATCTATCGTTTCCGGACGATCGTATGATTTGTAAATGTGACAACTGCTCATCATAGCAGCCAGACACATCATTCCTATTATCTGTTTCTTCATGTTCGTCTAATCATTTTTTAGTAGGAGAATACTGTTCAATCTCTGCTTCCACTTCACATTCGTCCAAGCTATCCCATTCCATCGGTTTAACCTTTTCCTGCAACCACTGGAAGATTACAAACAATACCGGAACAATGAAGATCTGCAGAATCATACCAATCAACATACCACCGATGGCTGAAGATCCCAGTGTACGGTTACCGTGAGCACCTACACCGAATGCAAACATCAACGGAAGCAAACCGACGATCATTGCAAGAGAGGTCATCAAGATCGGTCGCAAACGAGCTGCAGCACCCAATACGGCTGCCCAGGATATACTCATTCCCTGCTTACGGCGGTCAAGAGCGAACTCAACAATCAAAATCGCATTCTTAGCCAACAGACCCATCAACATAATCAAGGCAATCTGCATGTAAATGTCATTGGACATAGATCCGATAATCATCTTCAGAGCAGGTATGCTTCCCAGGGCACTGAAACCATTGACGAAAATGAAGCTACCCATCAAACCAAACGGTACTGAAAGCAATACAGCCAACGGAAGAATGTAACTTTCATACTGAGCACTCAACAACAGGTATACAAATACGAAACAAAGAACGAAGATAAGACCTGTCGTACTACCACTTGTAGAAGCCTCTTCACGTGCCATACCTCCCAATTCATAACCAAATCCGGTCGGTAAGTTTTCCTTGGCAACTTCCGCAATAGCCTGCAAAGCCTGACCTGATGTATATCCTGAAGCCGGAGCCACCATGACCTTCATTGATGTATACAGGTTAAAGCGGTTGATGATATCCGGACCATATACTTCTTCATGCTGACAAACTGAGTAATAGGAGCCATTTCATTACCACTGCGAACCTTGATTCGATTCAAAGACTCCATATTCTTGGTTGCATCGGGTTCAGCCTGAATCATTACACGATACATCTTACCGAAACGGTTGAAGTTAGATGCATACAGACCACCGAAATATCCCTGCATGGTAGAAAGGATATCGCTCGGGCTGATTCCCGCCTTTTTACAGGCAGCTGCATCGATATCCAGCTGATACTGCGGGAAGCTCGGGTTGAAAGTAGTTCTTGCTGAGTTAATTTCCGGACGTGCTTCCAAAGCTGTTCTATAGTTATTTACAACTTCAAAGAAGTGATCCAGACTACCACCTGTCTTATCCTGCATGTTCAACTCAATATCACTTGATACAGAATATCCCGGGATCATCGGAGGAGCAAAGAACAATACCTGTGCATCCTTAATCACTTTCTGTGCACGCATAAACAAGGTTGCATAAATGATATCAGAGTTCTGCATCATGGAACGCTCTTCCCAGTCTTTCAACTTGATAATGACAGAACCGTAAGAAGGTCCCTGACCACCGATAAAACTATATCCGGAGATAATAGTACGGGATTCAACAGCAGGCTCTGCGGCAACCAAGCTATCTACCTTTGCCAGAACTTCCATCGCACGCTCCTGTGAAGTACCAGGAGGCAGTGTCACTGCACCCATGATGGTACCTGTATCTTCATTAGGAACCATACCTGTAGGAGTAATCTTCATGAAGAACATAAGCAGAACAATAGATGCTGCTACCAGACCCATTGATAACCATTTCTTATGGATAAAGAATACAACACGTTTCTTGTAACTCTTCAGCAAAGAATCATAAGCTGCATTGAATGAAGCGTGGAAACGATCCACCATATTCATCTTCTTAGGCTTATGCTCAGAATCATGCGGTTTCAAGAAAATGGCACACAAAGCCGGAGACAAAGTCAACGCATTCAAAGCTGAGAATGCAATAGATATAGCCATAGTGATACCAAACTGACGATAGAACGTACCTGCCGTACCACCCATGAAACTTACCGGAATAAACACTGACATCATGACCAGTGTAATAGAAACCAGAGCTCCACCCAGTTCACTCATGGCATCAATGGAAGCTTCCCGGGAAGATTTATATCCTTGATCCAACTTCGCATGTACACCTTCCACCACAACGATGGCATCATCGACCACAATCGCAATGGCAAGCACCATCGCTGACAATGTCAACAAGTTCACACTAAAGCCGATCAGCTTCAAAACAAAGAATGTAGCAATCAAGCAACCGGGATGCAATTGCCGGAATCAAAGTAGAGCGCATATCCTGCAAGAAGACATACACCACAATAAACACAAGGATAAATGCTTCGATCAAAGTTTTGATAACTTCATGAATAGATGCATACAAGAAGTCATTCGCATTTTGTGCAACGTTAATCTTCAACCTGCCGGCAAGCTTTTTTCTGCCTTGCTGATAACATCAAGCAAATTATTGATTGTTTCAGTTGCATTGGTTCCTGCCATCTGGAATACGATACAGGTTACAGCCTTATGACCGTTTACTGTATTATTAAAGGTATAGCCAAACGTCCCAGCTCGATACGGGCAACATCTCCCAAACGGAGAACTTCTCCATTCGGCAACGCTTTAATAACGATGTCTTCGAATTCCTCCGTCTGCTGCAAACGTCCCTTATAACGGATGGTATATTGGAACGTCTGATTACCACGTTCACCGAATTGTCCGGGTGCAGCTTCGATGTTCTGTTCTGCCAATACACCGGAAATATCAGACGGTACCAGGTTATATTGTGCCATGACATCCGGTTTCAACCAGATACGCATGGAGTAATCCAGTCCCATCACACTGGCATCACCCACACCTTTCACACGCTGACTTCCGGAATCAGGTTGATCTTCGCGTAGTTTTCAATAAACTCAATGTTATATTTATCTTCTGCATCGTACAGAGAGAAGATCAACAGCATAGAGTTCTGACGTTTCTGAGTAGTTACACCGACTTTGGTTACTTCGGCAGGCAACAGACCCTGTGCCATAGAAACACGGTTCTGAACGTTAACCGCAGCCATATCCGGATCAGTACCCTGGTTAAAATATACACTGATATCTGCAGAACCATTGTTTGATGCACTAGACTGAATATACATCATGTTTTCTACACCATTGATCTGGTCTTCCAACGGAGCAATCACTGAGTTCAACACAGTCTGTGCATTCGCTCCCGTATAAGTAGCTCTTACCGACACGGTAGGAGGCGCAATGTCCGGATATTGTGTAACTGGCAGGGTAGCCAGACCAATCACACCCAGAATAACTATCAAGATAGAAATTACCGTTGACAGCACCGGACGGTTAATAAATTTATCTAGTTTCATTCTATTCCTTACTAATATTATACGAATAAATTGTTCACCTCACACAATCATCAATTAAAAGCAGTCTGGATATTACCGTCGCGCTGATCCTGGAGGGCTTGCTGATACTTAGCTTCTTTCTGAGCTACCGTAATAGGAGAAATCTTCTGTCCGTCCTGCAAGGCCTGAACTCCTTCCACAACGATCTGATCACCTTCTTTCAATCCACCGGTAACAATGTAGTTCTTTCCGTCGTTCAGATTAGAAATCTGAATTTCAGTATGCTTCAGTGTGCTGTCAGGCTGCAATACATAAACAAATTTCTTATCCTGAATTTCCTGTGTAGCAGTCTGAGGAATCAAGATGATTTCACTCATTGTATAAGGGAATACAACATTAGCCATACCACCACTGCGCAGGATATTCTGCTTATTCGGGAAAATGGCACGCATACTTACAGAACCTGTAGTCTGATCAATAACTCCACTTACAGCATCAATCTTACCTTCAGCATCGTACATTGTACCATCGGCCAACTGCAGTTTCACAGCCGGCATCTTTTCCAGTTGTTCTTTCAATGTACCACCGGCACGAGTCAAATCCAGCAACTGTTTTTCTGTCATTGAGAAATAAACATACATGTCACCGATTTCAGAAACAGTTGTCAAAGGTTCAGAGATAGACGGGCTCACCAAAGCACCGATACGATAAGGGAATGTACCGATTACACCGTCAGAAGGACTTTTCACCGTACAGAAGTCCAGATTCTGCTTGGCAGCAGTATATGCAGCCTCAGCCTGTGCCAGATTTGCCTTTGCAGTCAGCAGGTTATTTACAGCGGTCTGATATTCAAAGTCACTGATAATCTTCTGATCGTGCAACATCTTCTTATTCCGTTCTGTAGCAGTAATTGTTTCCAGATTAGCTTTAGCTGATTTTACAGAAGCAGCAGCCTGATCATATGCAGCCTTGTATTGAGTAGGATCAATCTGGAACAAAGCTTGTCCCTTACGGACAGTAGCACCTTCGTCCACACACAACTTGACAATTAAGCCAGATACCTGAGGACGGACTTCGATGTCCTGCAGACCCTTAATTGTTGCCGGATACTGTTCGCTCTGGTTGCTGGAAGTAGCCTTCACAGCTTCTACGGCAAACTGATTGTCACCCATTTTCATACCACCCTGGCCACCGCCACAAGCAGTCAACACCGATAAGCTAATGCAGCAAAGGCCACTCGGCTAGAAGAAAAACTTCTGTTTCTTTTCACGCTCATATTCATATTAATAAATAATTAAATTTCCTGTTGTTTTCATTCATTAAAAACGTCCAAGGCCTTTCATGTTTCCCCGTAAATACATGCCTCGCAGCATGCACTCACTCCCGTAATTTATCTAACCCACTTCCAACCTTAAGACTGCCAATAATGAAAACTTTTTCTATAGCTCTTAGTTTTTTACCCGGCAAATATACGTAAAAATTCCCTCCTAAAACACCTGCTTTAACTAAGTATAACCATATTGGAAACGTGATATTACGTATAGCCTAATTATTCAGATTAATCGGCAAATCCTGTAAATAAAAATAAGCCTTTCGCTTTCCGGTTTATAGTTTTTTAAACTTAAAAATCGTCGGTTTGTTATTTTATTCCTACTTTTGCGAAACACTTTACGAAAGATAATAAAACCTTTAGATATTATGGCAAAAATAACGAAAGAAGCAGCTCTGCTCTATCACTCGCAGGGCAAGCCGGGGAAAATTGAAGTTGTCCCCACCAAACCTTACCAGACTCAGCGTGATTTGTCACTGGCTATTCACCAGGTGTCGCCGAGCCCTGTCTGGAAATACAGAAACAACCTGAAACCGCATACGACTATACAGCAAAAGGCAATCTGGTTGCAGTTATCTCCAACGGTACAGCCGTATTAGGATTAGGTGATATCGGAGCCATGAGCGGAAAGCCCGTCATGGAAGGAAAAGGACTGTTGTTCAAGATCTATGCCGGAATCGACGTATTCGATATCGAAGTTAATGAAAAGGATCCCGATAAATTTATCGAAGCTGTCAAAGCCATCGCTCCGACATTTGGCGGTATCAATCTGGAAGATATCAAGGCTCCTGAATGCTTCAAAATAGAACAGCGGCTGAAAGAAGAACTGGATATTCCGGTTATGCACGATGACCAGCATGGTACAGCCATCATCTCAAGTGCCGGACTTCTGAATGCGCTTGAAGTGGCAGGCAAGAAGATTGAAGATGTCAAGATCGTGGTCAACGGTGCCGGAGCATCCGCAGTTTCCTGTACCAAATTGTATGTTTCTCTGGGAGCCCGCCTGGAAAATATCGTCATGGTTGACAGCAAGGGAGTAATCTCCAAGGAACGCACAGACCTGAACGAACAGAAAAAGTTCTTTGCTACCGACCGTACCGATATCCACACACTGGCCGAAGCCATTAAAGGTGCTGATGTCTTCCTCGGACTGTCCAAAGGAAACGTCCTGTCGCAGGACATGGTACGCAGCATGGCCGATCACCCTATCGTATTCGCACTGGCCAATCCGACTCCTGAAATCTCATACGAAGATGCCATGGCTTCCCGTCCGGATGTCCTCATGGCAACAGGACGTTCCGACTATCCTAACCAGATCAACAACGTAATCGGATTCCCATATATATTCCGCGGTGCCTGGATACCAGAGCAACAGCCATCAACGAGGAAATGAAACTGGCGGCAGTACGTGCCATTGCCGGACTGGCCAAGAAACCGGTTCCCGATGTTGTCAACGAAGCATATCATGTAAACAATCTGAGCTTCGGCCCCGAATATTTCATTCCGAAACCCGTTGATCCACGCCTGATCACTGAAGTTCCATGGCCGTTGCCAAAGCAGCTATGGATCGGGAGTAGCCGCAAGCAGATCACCGACTGGGAAGGATACAAGAACCACCTTCGCGACTGATGGGACAGGAAAACAAACTGACCCGCCAGTTGTATGAAACCGCCCGCCGCTGTCCGCAAAGAGTCGTGTTTGCTGAAGGCACTCACCCCAATATGCTGAAAGCAGCCGTAGAAGCCAAGTCCGAAGGTATCTGTAATCCTATCATCCTGGGTAATGAAGAACGCATCGAAAAACTGGCTAAAGAACTCGACCTCAACCTGGAAGGTATCGAAATTGTCAATCTGCGCCACGACCGCGAAGCAGAACGCCGCGAACGCTATGCACGCATCCTCTGCGAAAAACGTGCCCGCGAAGGTGCCAACTTCCAGGAAGCCAACGACAAGATGTTCGAAAGAAACTATTTCGGTATGATGATGGTTGAAACCGGAGAGGCTGATGCTTTCGTCACTGGTCTGTACACAAAGTATTCAAATACCATCAAGGTTGCCAAGGAAGTTATCGGTATTCAGCCGGAATACAAGCACTTCGGTACCATGCACATTCTGAACTCCAAGAAGGGTACCTTCTTCATTGCCGATACACTGATTAACCGTCATCCGGACACCGATACCCTGATCGATATAGCCAAACTGTCAGCCAAGGCTGTCCGATTCTTCAATCAGGAACCGGTCATGGCCATGTTGTCTTACTCTAACTTCGGTTCTGACCAGGAAGGAAGTCCGGCCAAAGTGCACGAGGCAATCAACTACATGCACCAAAACTATCCGGAACTGGCGATCGACGGAGAAATGCAAGTGAAGTTTGCTCTCGACAATACCCTGCGTGACGAAAAATATCCTTTCACACGCTTGAAAGGCAAAGAAGTCAACACTCTGGTATTCCCGAACCTGAGTTCAGCCAATGCCACCTACCAGCTCATCCAGAACATGAGTGAAACGGAAGTAATCGGCCCGATCCAGATGGGACTGAACAAGCCGATTCACTTCACGGACATCGAAAGTTCTGTCCGTGACATCGTGAATATCACGGCCATTGCCTGTATCGATGCCATCGTGGCCAAGAAAATGAAATGTAACCAATAATCACTTCCTATATACGGACCAGTCTCCTATTTCCATTCCCGGATCAGGAGCACTGGTCTGTATTTTTTAAACCTACTGCCATGCGAAAACCACTCAACAATACCAATGTATGCTGCTCACCCTGTGCTGGGCAGCCCTCTGTTTTCTGGTTCTGACCTCTTCACCGCGTATCGACGGCCCCCTCATTGTTACGATCATCCTGTCTGGAGCCCTGGTTTTCATACCAATACTAAAAGCTATCAAAAGCCGCAATAAATAACCATTTCAACACTTTTCACCACATAAAACAGACCTTTTTGATATTTTTTTATTCGTTTTCTTATATAAAATGTTGCATAAATAAAATCTTATATTTACCTTTGCTGCCACAAGAGGGAACAACAAACATTTAATAATAATAAGAGATTAATCGTATGAATGCAGCGAAAGTATTAGAGGATCTGAAAAGAAGATTCCCCAATGAACCTGAATATCATCAGGCTGTTGAAGAAGTTTTAGGAACCATTGAAGAAGAGTACAACAAGCATCCGGAATTCGATAAAGTAAACTTGATTGAACGCTTGTGCATTCCCGATCGCGTATATCAGTTCCGTGTTACCTGGATGGACGATAAAGGAAACATCCAGACCAATATGGGTTACCGCGTACAGCATAACAATGCCATTGGCCCGTACAAAGGCGGTATCCGTTTCCACAGCTCTGTAAACCTGGGAATCCTGAAGTTCCTGGCTTTCGAACAAACATTCAAGAACTCACTGACAACTCTGCCTATGGGTGGCGGTAAAGGTGGTTCAGACTTCTCTCCGCGCGGAAAGAGCAATGCCGAAGTAATGCGTTTCTGCCAGGCTTTCATGCTGGAACTCTGGCGTCACATCGGTCCCGAAACTGACGTTCCTGCCGGTGATATCGGTGTAGGTGGCCGCGAAGTTGGTTACATGTTCGGTATGTACAAGAAACTTTCTCATGAATTCAGCGGAGTCCTGACTGGTAAAGGACGCGAATTCGGCGGTTCTCTGATCCGTCCGGAAGCTACCGGTTACGGAAATATCTACTTTCTGCTGGAAATGCTGAAACCCGCAACATCAGCCTCGAAGGAAAAAACTTGTCTGGTATCCGGTTCCGGTAACGTAGCACAGTATACCGTAGAAAAACTGATCCAGCTGGGAGCTAAAGTTGTTACCATGTCCGACTCTGACGGTTACATCTATGATCCGGACGGTATCGACCGTGAAAAACTGGATTACATCATGGAACTGAAGAACCTCTACCGCGGACGTATCCGTGAATATGCAGAGAAATATGGCTGCAAGTATGTAGCAGGTGCACGTCCCTGGAACGAAAAAGCTGATATCGCATTGCCGTCAGCTACCCAGAATGAAATCAATGGTGACGATGCCAAAGCACTGGTTGCAAACGGAGTAATCGCCGTATCTGAAGGTGCAAACATGCCTTCTACTCCGGAAGCAATCCGCGTATTCCAGGATGCCAAGATCCTTTACGCTCCAGGTAAGGCTGCCACGCCGGCGGTGTATCTGTTTCCGGTCTGGAAATGACTCAGAACTCTATCAAGCTGAGCTGGAGCCAGGAAGAAGTGGATGAAAAGCTGAAGAGCATCATGAAGAATATTCACGCTGCCTGCGTTCAGTATGGTACTGAACCCGATGGTTACATCAACTATGTGAAAGGTGCCAATGTGGCAGGATTCATGAAAGTTGCAAAAGCCATGATGGCTCAGGGCATCGTATAAAGATATTGTTATCTGCTGATCAGCACGGATTTCTCCCGAACGGAAAAAGGTTATTTACCTCCGCGGCAGGATGAAATCCGTGCCTGAACTGTTTCTGCACGATGCGCCGGAAACGACCGCACGATCTCCTCGCATTGACCAGTCAATGCAAAAGCAACGACCGCTCGATCCAGGCTCAACGACCGCACGATTCAGGCTCAACGAAACGCTCGATTTCATGGAAACGGGCGCACGTTGCTACAGCCTTGAAAGTAAGTCACTAAAGTATCTAATATAGAATGATTTACAGAATTCTTCCGTCCAGCATGTGAATGGTACGGTCTGTCTGGGAAGCCAAACCTTCATCATGGGTCACAATGACAAATGTCTGTCCCAGTTTGTCCCGAAGTTCAAAGAAAAGCCGGTGAAGTTCTTCCTTATTATGAGTATCCAGACTTCCTGACGGTTCGTCAGCCAGCACCACCGACGGATGATTGATCAAGGCACGGGCCACGGCTACACGCTGTTTTTCACCGCCTGAAAGTTCAGCCGGCTTATGCGAAGCCCGTTCGGAAAGTCCCATAAACTCCAGCATCTCCACAGCTCTCCGGCGTGCCTCACCCGACGAAACACCCTGAATCAGAGCCGGGATCGTCACATTTTCCAAAGCAGTAAATTCCGGAAGCAACTGGTGAAACTGAAAGACAAAACCGATTTCCCGGTTGCGGAAAGCAGCCAGTTCACGCTCTTTCAACCGGTTGATTTCTGTCCCGTTGAGCAGAATACGGCCTGTATCCGGCTTGTCCAGCGTACCCATGATCTGAAGCAGCGTGGTCTTTCCTGCCCCACTGGGCCCCACAATGCTCACCACTTCTCCTTTATCAATAGTCAGATCAATTCCCTTCAAGACCTGAAGCGAGCCGAAACTCTTGGTTATTCCTTGCAGTTCAATCATTTTCTTACAGTTTACGTATCACATATTCAGCCAGATAACATCCGAATACCGCAGGCATATAGCTGACCGTACCTGCCGTAGACTTCTTGTTCTGTTCGTCATCCACCAGAATCACCGCAGACGGATCGGCCTGTTCCGTGCTGAACACTACCGGCAGACGGCGTTTCATTCCCATCTTCTGCAACCGCTTGCGTACGGCTTTGCTCAGTCCGCAATGATAGGTCTCCCACAAGTCAGCAAAGCGTATCTGTGTGATATCCCGCTTGGCACCAGCTCCCATGCTGCTCACAATTTTCAGTCCACGTTGCAGGGCATGATAAATCAGATAGCATTTCGGTGCCACAGTATCAATGGCATCCACCACGAAATCAAACTGCGCACTGTCCAGCAAGGCAGGTATCGCCTCATCCTTCAGATAGACCGGCATCACGGTCAGTTCCAGCTCAGGATTGATGTCACGAAACCGTTCTGCCAGCACTTCGGCCTTCGGACGTCCCAAAGTGGAATGAACCGCAGGCAACTGACGGTTGATATTGCTGGCTGAACCGTATCTGCATCCACGATGGTCATCCGCCCGACCCCGGCACGGCAAATCATCTCGGCAGCATAGGCTCCTACGCCTCCCAGTCCGACAACCAGCACATGTGCCCGGCGCAGACGTTCCATTTTTTCTTCACCCAGCAGCAACTCCGTACGCTGTTGCCAGGCCAATCGGTCTGTATGTTCCATTGTCACTCTTTCTTAAACCATTTATACAACCAGTTGCCCACCTTGTCATAATATTGCGTTTCGGCCCATCCGCGCGGATCTGCAAAGGACAAGGATTCATTGGGATCACCTTTCTGGTCGGGATACAACAGCATGATACTGTTGTTATTGAAATATTTGGAAATCTGCATCGGCAGACGTTCAAAAGACGAGTCGTAAGAGATGGATCCCCGGCGGGAGCTGACAATGACAAGCAGGTGGTCGTAATTCACCTGACCGGTAATGATCAGCAGGTCATCCCAGTCTTCCAGTTCCTGGAATTCGGTCAACACATCCTTATGTTTCTTCTGGATATATCCGCGAAGATAGCCGATGGTCTGCGGATGGGCAAAGAAATGAAGCCGGCATCCCAGTTCACGCTCATGCGGCACAAATGGTAATCCATTTCACAAAGCCATGTTCAAACTCCGCCTTGGGAGGAACGGCTACAATGATACGCCGCAACGTATTGACCGGCATCAGGAAACGGGCTATCATCACTTGCTGGTAAGTATTCTTCAGCAGATTCTCTGTCAGGTTTCCGAAGAATGAATCGACAATACTTGACTTATAGTGAAGTCCGATCACAATGCTTGTAGCGTCATATTCCTTGGCCGTATGCATGATTCCGGTCGTAATGTTCAGGTCGAAACGGCTCACCGTCTTCAAATGCACATTAACGGAAGCTGTTATCTGTGAAGCTCTTTCAAGCGTACGCCGTCCGCGCATTTCCAGACGCGGAGAGTCTCCGTTATCATTGATCACATTCAAAGCCACAAGATTCTGGTTCTGCTTGGGATCACGCACCACCAAAGCCAGTGCCATCAGGTTCTCCAGGGTTTCCGGGTTGGCAACCGGTATGAGGAAACATTCCTTTTCCTGAGCGTTTTCCTCATTCATTTCCGCATCATCCATGGCAATCCGCTTGGCGGCATTTTCCGTTATAAAGGAACTGGCCACACAGGTGACCAGAATCAGCAGAATCGTTCCGTTAAGTACATCCTCGTTCAGCAGGCGCGAACCGTCAGGAAGAATCAGATTATAGCCGACCAGCACGGCAGCCAGTGTTGCAGCCGCCTGCGCATTGCTCAGACCAAACATCAGCTCACGTTCACACTGCTCATCTTGTAAATCTTCTGAGTCAGCCAGGAAGCAATCCATTTTCCCAGCAGAGCAACTACGATCATGACACCTGCCACCTTCAAGGCATCCAGATGTCCGAAAAGCACCTGCAGGTTGATCAGCATACCGACTCCTATCAGGAAATAAGGAATAAACAACGCATTTCCGACAAATTCGAGATGGCTCATCAGCGGAGACACATGAGGAATCAGCCGGTTCAGTACCAGACCGGTAAGGAATGCTCCCAGAATACCCTCCATGCCGATCAGTTCCATCAGTCCGGCTCCCAGAAACACCATGGCCATCACAAAGATGTATTGCACCACATTGTCACTGTAACGCCGGAAGAACCAGCGTCCGATCCGGGGGAATGTGTACATGATAAACAGACTGAGCAGAATTACTTTCAGGATCAGCCACATCCAGAACATGTCGGAAGTGCCGCCCTTGAACATACCGGCAATCACGGCCAGAACCAGCAAGGTCAGCGTATCGGTCACCGCCGTACCGCCCACCGCTATGCTGACCGCCCGCTGACGGTTGATGCCATAACGGATCACTATGGGGTAAGCAATTAATGTATGGCTGGCATACATACTGGCCAGCAAAACCGAAGTCAGCAGTCCGTACCCCAGCAGATGAAGGTTGGTCCAGATACCGATTCCCAGTGGAAAGATGAAAGCAAGCATCCAGCACCGTCGCCTTGACCCGGATGCTCTTGAATCTTCCATATTCATCTCCAGACCGGCCAGAAACATGATATAATAGAGTCCTACTTTTCCGAAAAGCTCAAAGCTGCTGTCGCGCACCAGAATATTGAAACCATGCTCTCCGATTGCCACTCCGGCCAGAATCATTCCGATGATGTGCGGAATACGCAAACGTTCCAGAATGATGGGGGCAAACAGAATGATAACCAATACCAGGAAGAAAATCCACGTAGGATCCGTTACGGGCAAAGGCAGGTCGAAACCTATCTGGTCAAGCATTTCTTTCATAAATCAGGGCACTCTATATTGATTTCTCGCACAAAAATATGAAAAAAGTTTTTATTCCACCGGTTATTATTTCAAAATGTTTTAATTTTGCAGACAAAATCAATATTCCATTTTTAACATAAAGCAAAGTAGAAAAATGAAAGTAGCAATTGTTGGTGCAAGCGGAGCCGTAGGACAAGAATTCCTGCGCGTGCTTGATGAAAGAAACTTCCCGATTGATGAATTATTGCTGTTCGGCTCTTCACGTAGCGCGGGCCGTAAATACACATTCCGCGGCAAGGAAATCGAAGTCAAACTTCTGCAGCACAACGATGACTTCAAAGGTGTGGACATTGCCTTTACTTCAGCCGGTGCCGGAACCTCCAGAGAATTTGCAGAGACAATTACTAAATACGGTGCGTCATGATCGACAACTCCAGTGCCTTCCGTATGGATGCAGACATTCCTTTGGTTGTATCTCGAAGTAAATGCTGAAGATGCCTGAACCGTCCGCGTGGTATTATCGCCAACCCGAACTGTACAACGATCCAGATGGTAGTAGCCCTGAAAGCCATTGAAAAGCTTTCACACATCAAGCGGGTACACGTATCCACTTATCAGGCTGCCAGTGGAGCCGGAGCTGCCGCAATGGATGAACTTTACGAACAATACCGTCAGGTACTGGCCGGTGAACCTGTCACTGTAGAAAAATTCGCTTATCAGCTGGCGTTCAACCTGATTCCTCAGATTGACGTATTCACTGACAACGGTTATACCAAGGAAGAAATGAAGATGTACAACGAAACCCGCAAGATCATGCACTCTGATGTAAAGGTCAGCGCTACTTGCGTACGCGTTCCTGCACTTCGCTCTCACTCAGAAAGTATCTGGATTGAAACAGAACGTCCGATCTCTGTAGAAGAAGCACGTGAAGCTTTTGCAAATGGTGAAGGACTGGTTCTGATGGACAACCCGGAAAAGAAAGAATATCCGATGCCGTTGTTCCTGGCCGGAAAAGATCCTGTTTACGTAGGCCGTATCCGCAAAGACCTGGCTGACGAAAACGGACTGACTTTCTGGATTGTAGGTGACCAGATCAAAAAAGGTGCTGCCCTGAATGCAGTACAGATCGCCGAATATCTGATCAAAGTAAAGAATATCGGTTAAATAAAGGTATATATATCCGCAGAAACTGATCTGCGGATATAAAAAGAAATCAGGAAATCCGACTGACCGTTCCGGCCATACGGATTTCCTGATTTTCTTTTTTTCGTTCACGGCTGTTGCAGCCTCCGGGCTTACAACTTTTCTATCTGGAATCTTCCTTCGTGGTTCAACACATAACGTACTCCCTCAGAAGGCAGGGTAATCCACACGCGATACTGGGCGGAAGTTACTTCCATGCCGATTTCTGAACCTGCGGGCAAAGCCTTGCGTTCACTATCACCCAACGGAAAATCCTTTGTTGCCAGCAGATAGCTACCGGCCTTTGCCCGGTGTTCCTGTTGTTCATAGAACATAGCCCACAGCAGCTTGTAGGCATCCATCTGATAAGGATAACGGAATGTTTCTTCTCCTTTTCCTACCGTTTTCGAAGAAAAATAAAGGAATCCCCAACGGTCGGGCATGTGCATGTCGATCCGTCCGGTCGGTTGCCATACCCAGTTTTCTTCCGGACCTCCTTTCTTGAGCCATTGTACACGGGAGAAGTTAATGCGCCACCAGTTGCCGGCTTCAGCGGATTATTGAAATCCCATGTCAGTGCCTGGTGCGGAATAGCCATTTCCACAGTCCACTGGCGGTCCTTGTCTTCCGGCTGATTCAATGTTCCGTCCAGATGAACAGCCAGCTGGATGCCCGGACAGTCCACTGAATCATAAAATTGCCTCCCGAACGGTAAGGGCGGTTCAGCAACAGGTCAAAGATCACTCCGCGGGCATTGTTTTCAATCTCAAAATAATGATGTCCGTCTCCATCCGGATCGATGAAGACTTCAAAATCATTGTCATAATAAATAATGGTGTCACGCTTCGTCAGACGGGCCTGAATATTCGGCTCTTCCAGTACTGCGCTTACATACAGACAGTCGTCATCCCACAACATTTTCGCCTTGGTATCATATTTGGGCTTGGGGAAACCTTCCCCACTGATATCCCGGAAAGAAGAGGTGGGCTGGGCCAACTTCCAGGAGGTTCATCCGGCCGGCGTCTATCTGTATTTTCTCTGCCGTACGATAACATACATAACCTTCGGGCAAGGTCAGCATGCGGGCATGTTTCTCAAACAGGCTCTGTGCCCCGGCCGGAAGCAGGGAGCACACGAGCAATGAACAAAGAAGCTGAATCTTTCTTTTCATCTGAATGGGTGTTTAGTTACTTGAAATCACCTGTCCTACACCGCGATACAGTTTGACCGGTCCGTCAAGCAATACGGCTATGACTGTAATATTCTCATCCTGTACACGTTCGGGCACATCAATGTAAAGGTTTCCGGGAACTTCGCTCCAGTAGTTCTTATTATGTACCTTATAAGGAAGCATCGTTCCGTTGCCTACAACCCACACGCGGTTTACCTTGTTCATCAGTCCTTTCACTTCAATCGGTCCGTTCGGACGGTAAGGCAGATAGAGGTAAAGAATATCTCCGGCCTCATTCAAAGTGGTATATCCCTGGAAGTGTTCTGCAGGAATTCCCGCACGGGTTTCATAGACAGCCTCTTTATGTTTGTTGATCCAGCGGCCGAATTCTTTCAGGATGGCTACCTGCTCGTCGGGAATTGTTCCGTCTTCCTTCGGACCAATGTCCAGCAGCAGATTACCTCCCATGCTCAGACAGTCAACAAAGGTACGGAGAAGAATCTGAGGAGTCTTGTAGTTACTGTCCGAATGCTGATAGCCCCATGAATCATTCATGGTCATGCAGAGTTCCCAATATTTATCCTGCGGACGAACCACGGGCACGCCTTGTTCGGGAGTTGCATAGTCACCATATCCCTGAATACGGGAATTGATAATCACATTGGGATTGTCAGAACGGAGCAAGTCTACGATTCCTTTGGAGTTCCAGCGTTCTGCACTTTGCTCCCAGTCACCGTCGAACCAGTACAGATCCGGCTTCCAGGTCTTGTTCAGTTCCGACAACTGGGCAAAGTTGAATTTCACAAAACGGTTCCAGCGTTCCGGATCATCCTTGTATCTCACTTCGGTCCGGGTCTTGTTCGGATAATCAGGATGTGACAGTCAAGCAGGGAATAATAGAATCCCAGTTTCAGGTCATGCTTTCTGACTTCTTCCACAAACGGAGCCAGAACATCACGTTTGGCAGGAGTTGATTTCACCACACTCAGGTCACCGGCCTTCGTATTCCACAAAGCCACTCCGTCATGATGTTTCGTCGTGATAACCGCATAGCGGGCACCACTTTCCTGAATCAAATCAACCCATTTCTTCGGATCATACTTCGAAGCCGTAAATCCTTCAGCCTGTTTCATATATTCTTCATAAGGCAGATAGTTGTTGAAAAACGACCAGCTCTCGGAAACTCCGTTTACAGCATAAATTCCCCAATGGATAAATATACCCAATTTAGCTTCCTTAAACCATTCCATGCGCTTTTCTTTCTGCGCATCTACCTGTCCGGTTGCCGGAGTCTGTCCCAGCAACGGCCCTGACACCGCCAGCAGGGCGGCAAAAAGTCCGATAATCTTATTTTTTCTCATAAACCAATTTATATACTTTCACAAATATACATTTTTCTGTTCAAATCTACCAATTTAATGCCTACCTTTGTTTCCCAAATCCGTACAATTCAATAAAATCATGAAAGATAACAGCGAAGAAATGTTCCCTCTTGTGGACGAAGAAGGAAATATCACAGGAGCAGCTACCCGGGGCGAATGTCATAATGGCAGCAAACTGCTGCACCCCGTAGTTCATCTGCATGTATTCAACAGTCAGGGAGAACTGTACTTACAGAAACGGCCGGACTGGAAAGATATCCAGCCCGGAAAATGGGATACGCCGTCGGAGGGCATGTGGATCTGGGAGAAAGTGTAGAAATGGCCCTGAAACGTGAAGCCCGTGAAGAGCTGGGCATTACAGACTTCACACCGGAACGTCTGATGCATTATGTTTTCGAATCTGCCCGTGAGAAGGAACTTGTCTTTACACATCGTACGACTTACGACGGAACAGTTACACCCAGCGAAGAACTCGACGGCGGACGTTTCTGGTCACTGGAAGAGATCAGAAGCAACCTCGGGAAAGAAATCTTTACACCAAACTTCGAAAATGAATTCCGGAAGCTGAATTTCTGATTCCGGACTCCAGCGAAAGTGTTAATGCTTGATTTATGTCAAGTATTAGCACTTTTTTTGATTTTTCTCTTTATCCGGAGAATAACGAGCCTCAAAAAGCCGTACTTTTGTGTTGTAAAACATAACAAACAGGATAACTAGACATGAAAAAGATTAAAAGCATTTTGAAAAGAGGATTGGTCAACATGGGAAACAATCAGCTTCGCATGTGGGGTTATATGACCCGATAAGTCCAGTCAAAAAGTATTTTAAGTTTACTTTTTATAGAAGCAAACGAAAAGAAGGAAATAAATTTGAGAGATTTCAATGCGTCAGAGGACCAATTGTGTGTAAGTATGGTTTCAACCGACAAACCATACTTTTTTTTATGCCCTGACATCAGAAAGGTACTTCCAGTAAAAGACAACGGAATCTCAACGTAAAAAGCTTCAATGTGAACACCTGCACATTGAAGCCTTTTTCACTCCTACATAAACTCTTTCTGCCGGTCAACTCCGGCAAAGAGCATGATGGAGATATCAATATTCTGTCTTGTCCTCCTTCGCTTCCCAGTCTTTAAAAGCCTGAATAGCTTCTTCGGGCAACAATACTTCCGACTTTAATTTCCGGTCAGCCGGTTTCAGATCCAGTTCCTCATAAATAAAGGCATCATCAAAACCGATGGCTGCCGCATCATGTTTGTTATTGCCATAATACATGCGGTCCAGATGTGCCCAGTAAATAGCCCCCAGACACATCGGGCAAGGTTCACAAGACGTATAGATCTCACAACCGCTCAAATCAAACGTACCCAGAACTTTGGCTGCAGCACGGATAGCACTGACCTCTGCATGAGCCGTCGGGTCACAATCGGGAGTCACACGGTTCACTCCGGTTGCCACTATTTCTCCGTTTCGGGCTATGACAGCACCAAAAGGTCCTCCACCTTCGGCTACATTTCTGATAGAAAGTTCTATGGCCTTTCGCATTAAGTCTTCTTTTGTCATAATCAAAACAACTAAAATTCCTTTTGCAAAAATAAAGATTCCGGCCTGAAAAACAAGTCTACAAGGCTTTTATTTTATATTCTATGATAACCGGATTCCCATCTTCACTGGACGTTTCAACGATTTTGTCCAGCCTCTCAAAATACTGGTTTCTTTTTTCCTCCGGAACCTCCTTAAGCCTTTCCTTCAATTTATATGGCATAACATAAGTAAGGAACGCACTGTCACTTTCGGTATTATCATAGAAGAAAGAAGATGCAGACAAATATGTAAGATCATTCTCCAGTGCAGATAAGTCATAAGCCATCACTTGCGAAGTCTGAATGTTTTTCATCCATACCGTAATATTCCCCTTCTTTATAAAGGGAACAATAGCATGTGTATTGTCCGCTAATATCCCGTCAAAAAAGCCACGACTGTCCAATTCCTTTTGATAATCCCGATTATTTTCCTTCATGCAGATTCCTGCTCACTGGTCAACTGCTCTGATGCCAGGTAAGACATTTTATTGAATGTCCCATTCCCTGTGGTATCATACGCAAACAATTCATTTGAACGTCCCATAGGAAATAAATAACAATGACCGTATTTTACAAAGGAAATGTTTCTCTGAAGCCCTAATCCTGAATTGTTTTTCAACTGGCTTTCGATAAATTTCCCGTTTTCATCCAGCAGATGAATCACTTTTTCATCATTCAGGACAGACAATAATATTTTATCACCGGCCAGACGTATTCCTGATGCATTCACACCGATGGGAATTTCCTTAATCCATTTACCGGTACAATCATACACCTGAATCTTGTTTGCTGTCAGAATATAGATGTTTTCATTCTTAACATCAAAATCAGACAACAAAGGGTATTCTTCCGGTCCTGATCCGATCTTTCCGATGCAATTCCGGAAACGACCTTCTTTATCAAACATCATTAATGGACTATTCCCGGACTTTATATAAATAAAATTGCCTCGTCTGGTTACTTTTTCTATACTGCCTAACAGAGATGAATCATTGGTTTCAAGCGGTATAATATCGGATATTGTCAGAATGGAAGACATGAGAGTTTTCTCTTTATGAACAATTTCCGAAGAATCATCTATAATTGCTTCACATTTATCAACCTGATTTTGTTCACTACATGCGAAAAGGCCGGACAGAGTCAAGGCTAACAATAAAAAAGTTTTTTTTCATTTCAAGATAAGATTAATCAGCTTACAAAAATAAAAGACCTCTGAAAAAAACTCCAGAGGCCTTTCCTTTTTATGTAATATTAACTATGATAAGCAACTAAGCGACTCTATTACATCATGCCGCCCATACCGCCCATTCCCGGAGCAGCATCGGCATTTCAGGCTTATCTTCTTTCTTCTCTACGATAACACATTCGGTTGTCAGGAACATACCTGCGATAGAAGCTGCGTTTTCCAATGCAACACGAGTAACTTTGGCAGGATCTACCACACCAGCTGCATGCAAGTGTTCGTAAACATCGGTACGTGCATTGTAACCGAAATCACCCTTGCCTTCACGTACTTTCTGAACAACTACTGCGCCTTCTTTACCAGCGTTGGCTACAATCTGACGCAACGGCTCTTCGATAGCACGTTTGATGATTTCGATACCAGTTGTTTCATCAGCGTTGTCACCCTTCATACCTTCCAAAGCATCGATGGCACGGATGTAAGTTACACCACCGCCCGGAACGATACCTTCTTCGATAGCTGCACGGGTAGCGCACAATGCATCGTCAACACGGTCTTTCTTTTCTTTCATTTCTACTTCGCTGGCTGCACCTACGTACAGAACTGCTACACCACCTGACAGCTTAGCCAGACGTTCCTGCAGTTTTTCCTTGTCATAATCAGAAGTAGAATTCTTCATCTCAGCCTTGATCTGGTTGATACGTTCCTGAATCAGTTCTTTCTGACCGGCGCCGTTTACAATGGTTGTATTTTCCTTAGATACAGTTACTTTATCGCAAGTACCCAGCATTTCCAGTGTAGCCTGTTCCAGTTTCAAGCCTTTTTCTTCGCTGATTACAACACCACCTGTCAATACGGCAATATCTTCCAGCATAGCTTTACGACGGTCGCCGAAGCCCGGAGCTTTCACTGCACAGATCTTCAACTGACCACGCAGACGGTTTACAACCAGAGTAGTCAAAGCTTCGCTGTCCACATCTTCTGCGATAACCAGCAAAGGACGTCCGCTCTGTACAGCCGGTTCCAGAATAGGCAGGAAATCTTTCAGGTTAGAAATCTTCTTGTCATAGATCAGGATATACGGATGTTCCATCACGCATTCCATCTTCTCTGTATCTGTTACAAAGTAAGCTGACAAGTAACCACGGTCGAACTGCATACCTTCTACTACACCGATAGTAGTATCTGTACCTTTAGCTTCTTCGATAGTGATCACACCGTCCTTGGAAACCTTGCGCATTGCATCTGCAATCAGTTTACCGATCACCGGATCATTGTTCGCAGAAATTGTTGCAACCTGTTCAATCTTATCATAGTTATCGCCTACTGTTTCAGCCTGTGACTTGATAGATTCAACAACCTTGGCAACTGCTTTATCGATACCGCGTTTCAGATCCATCGGGTTTGCACCGGCAGTTACATTCTTCAAACCTACGCCTACAATAGCCTGAGCCAGAACAGTTGCAGTTGTTGTACCATCACCGGCATCGTCACCAGTCTTTGAAGCAACAGACTTCACAAGCTGTGCACCTGTGTTCTGGAACGGATCGCTCAATTCCACTTCTTTAGCAACAGTTACACCATCCTTTGTAATGTGAGGAGCACCGAATTTCTTTTCGATGATCACGTTACGACCTTTCGGGCCCAGAGTTACTTTCACTGCGTTAGCCAATTCATCTACACCTTTTTTCAACTGGTCACGCGCGTCCATATTGAAGAGAATATCTTTTGCCATAATAATTTCCTTTCTTTAATTTATAAGTTATTGATTAACCAAGCACTGCAAGCACATCGCTCTGACGCATCATCAGATACTTCACACCTTCGTGTTCAATTTCTGTACCTGAATATTTACCGTATAAAACTTGATCGCCTACTTTCAAGACCATTTCTTCGTCTTTAGTTCCGTTGCCTACTGCAACAACTTCACCCTGCAACGGTTTTTCTTTCGCTGTGTCAGGAATAATAATACCGCCGATTGTTTTTTCTTCTGCAGGAGCCGGAAGAATCAGGACTCTGTCTGCTAATGGTTTAATGTTCATAGTTCTATGTTTTTATATGTTTATACTTATTGAAATTTGTCCGAAAGGACGCAAACCACATAGCCAAAAGTATGCCAAAGCACAAATGTGACAAACTGGCAGGACTTTTCTGACACAACGTAACAAGTCTGTCAATATATCTGTACTTTCAGTCTGACAAAACTCCGTTACTTTCACTCACAACTTGCCGGAAATAAGTGAAAATTTGTTCCTGTTAACCAAGATTAATAAATAAATCATAAGTTCTATCTGATAAAACATTACTTTTGACACATTAATAAGAATCATGCATCTTCAATAAATCTTATTATACAAAAAACAACCAAAGTACTATGCAAACAAATGTTCTTTCAAAAATGCTCTGCATTTTATTTTGCCTGATTGCAACATGCATTCCGGCTATGGGACAGTCGGGGAACTACTCTGTCAAAGGCGTATTGGTAGACTCCCTTACAAACGACACGGAACCTTACGCCACCATCCGGATTCTTTCTGCCAAGTCGCCTGACAAACCGGTAAAACTCAACGTGACGGATGAGAAAGGAAGATTCAATGAAAAACTCACCCAACCGGGAGATTACATCATCACACTGACTTCCGTCGGAAAAAAAGACGGTGGAACGCAAGTTCACGCTCTCTGCCTCACAAAAGCAGGTAGATCTGGGTACGCTTTATACAGCTGAAGCCAGTGAAATGCTGAAGGGAGTGGAAGTCGTTGCACAAAAACCGCTGGTAAAGGCTGAAATCGACAAGATTTCATACAGTGTGGAAGACGACCCGGACTCCAAGACAAATACCACACTGGAAATGTTGCGTAAAGTACCTCTCGTTACGGTAGACGGGGAAGACAATATCCAGGTGAACGGATCCAGCAACTTTAAAGTTCATGTCAACGGAAAGCCCAATACCCTGATGAGCAACAACCCGAAAGAAGTATTGAGAAGTCTTCCGGCCAATTCTGTCAAGTCAATCGAAGTAATTACTGAACCGGGAGCCAAATACGATGCCGAAGGTATCGGCGGTATCCTGAATATCATTACGGATGACGCAAGAATGCAAGGTTACAATGTAACCGTCAATGCGCGCGCCAGCAACATGGGACTGGGCGGCGGTGCATACGGTACCGTACAGGTCGGTAAATTTACAGTAACCGGTAACTATGCATATAATTACCAGACCCAGCCGACCGGATACAACGAAAGTACCCGTGAAGATTTCACATCAACTGACTTCCGTCACTTGAACAGCAATTCGTCTTATGACAGCGACGGAACGTTCCAGTTCGGAAATCTGGAAGGAAGTTATGAAATCGACACCCTGAACCTGATCACCTTCTCGGCCAATCTGTTCGGCGGCAAGTTCAACACCAAGAACAATGCTTACACAGAAATGCTGAACGAAGCCCGGGAACATACATACAGCTACCGCACCTTGTCGGACAATACCAATAATTTCAGCAATGTGGGTGTGAACCTTGACTATCAGCGTTCCTTCAAAAGAAAAGGAGAATACCTCACGCTTTCTTACAAGTTCAACAATTCACCAAACGGAGGAGAAGCAACTACCTCATACGACGAGATTGATAACTACCCGGAAGAACTTTATGGTCCTTTACGCCGCCAATATTATAACAACGATGCCCACACGGCAGAACATACCGGACAGATAGACTATGTGAATCCCATTAGCGACATGCATTATGTGGATGCCGGTCTGAAATATATCTACCGCCTCAATGCCAGTGACAGCAAATATTACCGGGAAAATAACGAAGGAGTCATGCAACCCGATGCAGACCTTACCAGCAAGTTCGACCAGGGACAAAACATCCTGGCTGCGTATGCCGACTATCAGCTGAAGTGGAAAAAGCTGGGTGTGAAAGCCGGAGTCAGATACGAACATACCTTTATGGATGTGGAATATGCGCAGTTACCGGACCGGAACTTCAATGCAAATTTTGATGACGTCGTACCGTCGGCCAACATTTCTTATATGCTGGGTAACACCATGACGCTGCGTGCAAATTATAACATGCGTATCAACCGTCCGGGTATCTGGTACCTGAATCCTTTCCGGGATACCAGCAATCCGACCTCCATCAGCTATGGTAATCCCGACCTGGATACGGAAAAGTCGCACAATCTGGGCATGACATTCAGCAGTTTCAGTGCCAAATTCAGCTTCAACCTGAACCTGAGTTATATGTTCATCAACAATGGTATCGAACACTATTCATTCATGAACAACGGAGTCATGGAAAGTACCTACGGCAACATCGGAAAGAGCAACCGTACACGTCTTTCCCTCTGGATGAACTGGAACCCGGGAAACAAAACCCGTATTTCACTGAATGCCAGTGGTTCTTATTCCGACTTCAAGAGCAGTGAGTTCGCAGCAGGCAACCACGGTTTCACGGGCAATTTCTTCGGAAATATCCAGCAGACCCTTCCCTGGGATCTCCGTTTCAGTGTATACGGCGGAGGCAGCACGCCTTATATTTCCCTGCAAGGAAAAGGTTCATCCTATCATTATTACGGTTTCAACCTGAGCCGTTCGTTCCTGAAAGAGAAACGCCTTAACGTATCTCTCTTTGCCAGCAACGTCTTCAGCAAATATCAGGAATATTCCAACGAAACCGTTACAGACACGTTCCGTTCCTGGAGTCTGTCGAAGTCACCCTCACGGAGTTATGGTCTGAGCATCAGCTGGCGCTTCGGCGAACTGAAAGCACAGGTGAAGAAGACAGCCCGCAGCATCAGTAACGATGACGTCAAAGCCGGCGGTGGCGGACAGGGCGGTTCCACAGGAGGAAGCGCACAATAATCTCACTTCCTGATCCGGAAGTTCAGAATAACGGACCGCGGTATGCAGACCAGCATGCCGCGGTCCGTATGCTTTTGGCAGAAACCGTCGGCTGTCTCCCGATTTTTGTTACCTTTGCAAAGATGAACTTAAAAACTCTGAACCATGGAATTTGTATGGATATTGACCGGCCTTCTCGCCGGAACTCTCATAGGCTATCTGGCCGCTTCACGGAAAAGCGGTATTCTGCGGGCTCAAATGGAAATGCAGCAAGCCCACGATCTGGAACTTCTGCAAAGCGAACAGCAGCGCACTTCCCGGCAGGCAGAAGAGATTACAGCCCTCCAGCAGAGCCTTGCTGTCGCCCGTACTGAAAAGAAAGCACTGGAGGAACGGCTGGACAACCAGAAAGCAGAAATCGAAAGCATGCACAAGCAACTGAACCTGGAATTCGAAAACATAGCCAACAAAATCTTCCAGCAGAAGACAGAAACTTTCAGTCAGCTGAGCACGGAACGGCTGAACATGCTCCTGAAACCTTTTGATGAAAATCTGAAGGAATTCCGTCATCAGGTGGCTGAAGTCTATGACAAGGAATCCAAACAGCGTTTCTCTCTGGAAGACAAGATCAAGGAACTCGTGCAGCTGAACCAGCGCATCAGTGATGAAGCCAACAGCCTTACGCGTGCCCTCAAGGGCGAAGTAAGACACAGGCAACTGGGGAGAAATGATACTGGAAACCATTCTTGAAAACTCGGGCCTGCGTGAAGGTGAAGAATATTTCCGGCAGGAGTTTCTGAAAGATGAAAACGGCGAAGTGCTGAAGAATGAAAACGGACAGCGCATGCAACCGGATGTTCTCGTTGTGTATCCGGACAACCGCCAGGTCATTATCGACTCAAAGGTTTCACTCACAGCATATGCCAACTACATAGCAAGTACGGACCCCAAGGAGCAGGAACAATGGCTGAAAGCCCATCTGGCTTCAGTCAAAGCCCACATTGACGAACTGAGTCAGAAAGATTACTCACACTATAATGCGAAATCACTGGATTTTGTCATGATGTTCATCCCCAATGAACCCGCCTACGTGCTGGCGCTCCAGACCGACTCTAACCTGTGGAACTATGCCTACCAGAAGAAAGTTCTCCTCATGAGCCCCACCAATCTGATCGCGGCCCTGCGTCTTGCACTGGATTTGTGGAAACGGGAATATCAGGTCAAGAACATTCAGGAAATAGTCAGACGAGGTACGGTACTTTATGAAAAACTGGCCGGATTCACCGAAACCTTCGAAAAGATCGGCGATACCCTGAATAATGCTTCACAAGCTTATCAGACCGCCCTCGGCCAGTTGTCGGAAGGAAAAGGAAATGTCATCCGCCAGGCTGAAATGCTCAAGGAACTGGGAATTACCCCGAAGAAGAAGTTTCCTCCCCGCCTGCAGAAGAGCGACGAGCTTTCTTAAAAACGCCGAAACGTTTTACTGCAAAGCCCGAAATCTTTTCCTCTATTCGCCGAAACGTTTTTTTAAAAGCCCGAAGGCGCGAATACCAGTCTGTCCGACCGGCTTCGCACCTTCCTCTATTTTCAATTCAAATGTCTGGAAATCAAAGTTTCTTCTTATTTGCATAAAGAGCATCAATGATACCATCCGCCAGACCGATAACAGGCACATAAATGTAAGCCGCATGAATGATATCGGCAATGGTCAGGAAGATTTCACCGGCAGGCACGATTACATCGGCCCGGTCGGGCTTCAGTGAGAAGCGTTCCATACGCTCAGCCACAGTCAGACATTTCAGACTGTCGTGCAGACTGTGTAGTGTCGCTACGCTCATCCGTTCGTTTTTCTTGTCTTTCTTTTCCGCCAGACGATAGAGTTTGTTGATATTACCTCCCGAACCGATGATGTTCGTTCCAGGGTAAGACTGGGCAATTTCTGCCATATCTTTCTTCAGACGTTCCCATTCGGAATCCTTCACAGCAGCGTTCAGGATGCGGACGGTACCGATATTATACGAGCGGCTGCATACCAGCTGCCCCTGTGACAACAGGTTGATTTCCGTACTGCCACCACCCACATCTACATACATATAGTTTCCCTTGCGGTCTTCCATGTATTCGATGTGATTGTTGTACACCATCTTGGCTTCTTCCTGTCCGTCAATGATCTCGATGTTGATGCCCGTTTCTTTCCGGATACGCTTGATCAGCTCCATACCGTTCTTCGCATCACGCATGGCCGAAGTGGCACAGGCCCGGTAGTCAGCCACGTCATAGATCTTCATCAAATGGCGGAAAGACTTCATCAGCCGAATCATGTTTTTCTGTTTCTTTCGGTGAAAGTTCTCCCATGGCAAACACGTCAAATCCCAGACGCATCGGCACACGCAACAGCAAAACCTTAGAGAACTTCACTTCCGGCTCATCTTCATCCAGATGTTTGATGAGCAGACGTACCGCATTCGAACCGATATCGATAGCGGCATAATTTTCGTCACAAATGTTCTGTTTTTCAATAACCATAGTTTCTCTCCTTCCTTATTAATCCTGACGGCCGGTAGTCGCAAGGCTCCGGTCATTCGTTTTCTGCTACATAGTAATCATACAGAGCTTCCTGCGAACGGAACGGCTTTTCTTCGCCGGTATCGCGGAAATTGTTTTCGCCTTTTCCGTCGACAATACGTCCCTGAAGCGTGTCATTCAGTCCGTATTCCACAATCCGTTTCATTTCTCCCTTGATGGCCGGATCGTATACAGGTGTCACTACTTCCACACGGTTATCCAGATTGCGCGGCATCCAGTCGGCAGAACCGATGAATACCTTTTCCTCACCACCGGCAGCGAATATAAAGATCCGTGAATGTTCCAGGTAACGGTCAATGATTCCATTGATCCGTATGTTGTTGCTGACTCCCGGAATGCCGGTCATCAACGAGCAGTTTCCACGTACCACCAGATCAATATCCACTCCGGCCTGCGAAGCTTCATACAGTTTTTCCACCATGACCGGATCCGTGATGTGATTCACCTTGATCTTGATATAGGCAGGCTTTCCGGCCTTCTTGTTCTTGATCTCGTTGTTGATCAGCGCCACAAACTTGTTCTTCATCTCGTTGGGCGAAACCAGCAGTTCCTTGAACTTGATCGGGCTGTAAGGACGTTCAATGAATCCGAAAACGGCATCTACCTCTTTGACGAGGCGGCGTGAAGCGTCATCAGCATACAGTCGGTGTACATACGTGCATTTCCTTCATGGAAGTTTCCCGTACTGATGCAGGCAATATCCGGTCCGCTCTTCATGGCAATGTGTGTAATCTTGGAATGAACCTTCAGTCCTTCCACCCCGAAGATCACTTTGATTCCGGCATCCTGCATTTTCTTGGACCAGTTGATATTGGAAGCCTCATCAAAACGCGCCAGCAATTCGATCACTACCGTCACCTTCTTTCCGTTGCGGGCTGCACCGATCAGCGCCTTCACCACCTTCGACTCCTTCGCCAGACGATAAAGTGTAATCTTGATACTGGTCACCTGTTTGCTGATAGCCGCTTCCTGCAACACGCGGATGAACGAATCAAAGTTATGATAAGGAACATGGATGAAACGATCTCTTTCCTGAATCTTTTCCAGCAGACTTTCCGGACCGTCAAGCTCTTTCTTCAGAATCGGCGGCCAGGCCGGATATTTCAGGTTGGCACGTCCGCAGTCAGGGAAGCGCATCAGATCCTTGTGATTCTGATAGCGTCCGCTTCTCAATACGGTATCCAGAACATCCAGATCCATCTTTTTCAACACTCTTTTCAACAGATCCTTGGGCATACGTCCGTCGTAGATCACCCGCAACGGCTCACCACGCTTCCGGCTCTTCACTCCTTTCGAAATCTTCTGCAAGGTTCCGGTACGCAAGTCATTGTCGATTTCCATTTCAGCATCGCGGGTAAACTTAAACGCGTATGCCTCGAAATCCGTATAGCCGAGTCCCTCGAACACAAGCGGAAGACAGCAGCGGATCACGTCTTCCAGATACATCAGATAACTCTTCCCGTCTGCATCCGGCAGACGATGAAACGTCCGCACAAGGAAACAGGAACCTCCAGATAAGCATAGTCAGGGGTCGGTTTTTCACCCTGACGCATCATCTTTACGGCCAGATAGATGCTTTCATCGGTTTCGCTGTCCAGCAATTTCACGGCAGAGAACCATACGGGTACAAACGAACCGCTCAGTTTTTCCCGATAAAACTTCTGAATGAATGCCAGCTGTTCGGGAGTCACTTCAGCATCATTCACCAGATAAATATTTTCCTGGCGCAACGCCTCCGTCACACTGGCAACAGTTTTTTCATAGTCTTCCACATAACGTGCATTCAGTTTTCCGATCTGACGGATCAGCTTGCGGGCATGTTCGCTTTCTTTGGCTGCCGCCTTGTCCGTACATTCGGCAATACGGCTCTGGGTAGCCATACGCACACGGAAAAACTCATCCAGGTTATTGGAATAAATACCCAGAAAAGCCATACGCTCCAGCAAGGGTACATGCGGGCGGGTGGCTTCCTGCAAAATACGTCGGTTGAAGTACATCCAACTGATATCTCTCTCCAGATAGGGAGTATTTTTTTTCTTCTGAACCATTTCTTCTTGTTTTTCCGCAAAATAAGAAAAATCTTGTTACATTCATATTTCCAGCGCGGAAAAATTTCAAAATAGCAGGCAAAAAGGGTTTATACAAACTCTTCGACCATATACATCTGCTGCATGCAGTGACCGGGAACCAGTGTTTCAAGTTCGTTGAGGATCATGTATTCAGCCGACTGTACCCAGGCAGCGAAACGGGTATCAGCTGATAAGTCTCTGCAAAATCCAGCAACTTGCCCAGATCAAAATTCTCATCCATAATTCCCGCACCGCTGCGGATGGCATCGAATGCGTTGCATTCCTGTTCAATATGTGCCGGAACCATCATAAGAGGTTTTCCCAGATACATGGCTTCACACACCGATTCAAAGCCCGCCGTACTGGCATATGCCCTGCAACCGGCCATCTGACGGAGAAACTCTACGTCGTCCAGCTGATAAAAAGATAACGTTTCATCTACTTTCTTCACCGGTTCTTCTTCCCAGCGGTCCCAGAAAAACCGCAAAGGAGTTTCCAGATGACGCTGATGCCATTCGCAGACACATTCTGAGAAACCGGAATTGACCATATAGCCGTGTATATAGTTTCCTGGTTTTGCTTCCTGGCGGAATACATCCCGGCGCAGCAGAGGAGGAACAACAGCAATGCGGCGGCCTGCATCGTCTCCCATGGCACGGAAAGAAAGAGCCAGGCGCTTCGTTGCTCCCAAAGAAGTGAGGCGAGTAAACAAGTTCAACAAAGACATACTCCAGCGATCCACTTCCGGAAGATGGAAGTCCTTATGCAGAAACAGATACTGATGGCCGATACATACCTGCGGCACCCGCGGACGGAACAGGAAATATGTCAGTCCTGTCAGCAGTTCATAGAAATTGATTACAATGTCTGCTCCCGATTCCTGAATCCGGCTCCGGATATAACGGATACTCTCTCCGTACTCAGGAAGTTTCAGTATATTATAAGCTATGCTGCGGGGCAGGCTTACCCGTTTGTTGACCGGCGTAGGAAGGAAGTTCGGACTCAGGAACTGTTTCACCGGAGCATGGACGCTGCGTGTAAAGAATCCCGGCAAACGGCGTGACTCACTCTTGCCGACAAGAACTTCCACCACTTCATGACCGTTACGGAGCAATATGTTCTCCAGCGTAATGGCCTGGGTGAGATGTCCCCGGCCTTCTCCCTGAACAATAAACAGAAATTTCATGAGGCAACCGGAATAACAGACAACATCGAATCATCCGCCGTCTCCTGCCGTACGCGTCGGCATAATAAACCACCTGCCAGTTTCCCTGCTCATCCTCGGTCAGGGCAGACATCGTTTCTACCCAGTCACCGGAATTCAGATAATGAATCCCGCTGATCATCCGGTTCTCCGGATGATGAATATGTCCGCAAATCACTCCGTCACACTGACGCTGACGGGCAAAATCAACCAGCACTGTTTCAAAATCGGATATATAGGATACGGCAGTCTTTACTTTCTGTTTGATGGCCTGCGACAATGAAAAATAAGGTTTTCCCTTCCAGCCCGGTAACGGTTGTAGAAGCCGTTGAGCCAAAGCAATAAAGTATAACCCACATCGCCCAGTTGGGCCAGCCACTTCATTTCGGTCGTAACCTTATCAAATACGTCTCCGTGCGTCACAAAATAACGTCGTCCGGCACTCTCCAGAGTATAATCCTTCACGATACGGATATTTGAGAAATGCAGCGGTGCCAGGTTATCCAGAAAATCATCATGATTGCCTCTCACATAAATAATCTCAGTACCACACTTCTCCATCATTTCATAATGACTTTGAAGAAGCGTGTATGCTCCGCGTTCCATCGCTTCACCCCCGACTTCTGTAAATGCCATCCGTCGATAATGTCTCCATTCAGAATCAGACGGTCGCAGTTGACCGTGCTCAGAAAATGGCTGACTTCAGCCACCTTGGAATGCGATGTACCCAAATGAATGTCCGAAAGTACGATTGTCCGGTAATAAGGTCTCAACTCCATAATGCTCTTTTATTTTTAGACTATGCAAAGAAAGCGACAGCTTATTACAGGAGGATGAATACCAGATTACTTTTCGATGTAATCTGCCGGAACAGAAAAAACACGGACAGACAGCCGAAGTTTTTCCTTCGCACCATCTGTCCGTGCTTCCTGCCGAAAACTGGAATCCGTTATTTCCGGATGGCAGCAATCAGTTCTTCCGGTGTCACCAGAGTCTGTTCACCGGTAGTCATATTTTTCAGGGTTACCTTGCCTTCGTTCATTTCCGTTTCTCCTACCAGAGCAACAAACGGAATATTCTTGCTGTTGGCATAGCCATCTGTTTCTTCATCTTCGCACTGTCCGGATAAATTTCCGCACGGATACCGGCTTCTCTTGCCTGCATCAGAACCGGAAGTACATAGGCTGCTTCCGCTTCACCGAAGTTGACAAACAGCAGCTGCGTACCATTAACGGCTTCTTTCGGATACAGATCCAGCTGGTTCAGCACGTCATAGATACGGTCAGCACCAAACGAGATTCCGACTCCCGACATGCCGTCCATACCAAATACACCGGTCAGGTTGTCGTAACGTCCTCCTCCGCTGATACTCCGATCTGCACGTCGAGCGCTTTCCACTTCAAAGATTGCACCCGTATAATAGTTCAGTCCGCGCGCCAGAGTCAGATCCAGTTCCACTTCCGACTTCACATGAAGACCTTCCACTGCATGCAGAATGAATTCGCTTTTCTTCCACACCCTTCAGACCGGTTTCGCTGCCGGCCAGCACCTGTTTCAAAGTGGCCAGCTTCTCAGCGTTCGTACCCTTCAGCTGAATGATCGGCTGCAGCTTGGCAATGGCTTCTTCCGAAATACCCTTCGATGCCAGTTCTGCATTGACATTATCCAGCCCGATCTTGTCAAGTTTGTCAATGGCTACGGTGATATCCACTATCTTGTCTGCCTCACCGATGATCTCAGCAATACCGGTCAGGATCTTGCGGTTGTTCACCTTAATGGAAACGCGGATGCCGAAACGGTTGAACACCGTGTCAATCATCTGCACCAGTTCCACTTCATTCAGCAGGGAATTGCTGCCTACAACGTCTGCATCACACTGGTAGAACTCGCGGTAACGTCCTTTCTGGGGACGGTCGGCACGCCATACCGGCTGTATCTGGAAACGCTTGAAGGGGAATGTGATCTCATCCCGATGCATCACTACATAGCGTGCAAAAGGAACGGTCAGGTCATAACGAAGTCCCTTTTCACAGAACTTGCTGGCCAGCTTGGCTGCGTTACGGCTCAGCAGTTCTTCATCAGTCAGTCCGGAAAAATAGTCTCCGGAATTCTGGATCTTGAACAGGAGCTTGTCACCTTCCTCACCATATTTTCCCATCAGGGTTGACAGGTTTTCCATAGACGGGGTTTCGATCTGCTGGAATCCATACAGATAAAACACTTCACGAATAGTATCGAATATATAATTACGCTTCGCCATTTCTACCGGCGAAAAGTCGCGCGTACCTTTAGGTATTCCCGGTTTTGTTGCCATAATACTTTAAAATTTTGTCGCAAAAATACTGAATTTAACTGGAATAATCGCACAAAAATACCAGAAATCCGGCACACCTTTCCCATGCAGGCAGCCGGACTTTCCGCTTACTCGCGGCGATTGGTAAAGATCGTGATGTAATAGATCAGCGTTGCCAGTGAACCCAGTGCCGCTACCACATACGTATAGGCAGCCGACTTGAGCGCATCCTTTGCCTGATTGTGATTGTAGGAACTCGTCACGCCGGCGTTGCTCAGCCAGGCCAGTGCCCGACGGCTGGCATCAATTTCCACCGGAAGAGTAATGAAGCTGAACAGGGTAGTCATGGCAAACAGACAGATGCCGATGAACAGCAGCTGCGGGAACGGTTTGATCATCAGAATGCCGGCAAGCAGAATCCACGACATGATGGACGAAGAAAACTGAACCACCGGAACCAGCGCCGAACGCATCTGCAGGGGAGCATAGGCACGGGCATGCTGGACAGCGTGTCCGCATTCATGGGCAGCAACCGCCGCAGCTGCTACACTGCACGTGTTGAAGACTCCTTCACTCAGATTGACGGTCTTGTTGGCCGGATTATAATGGTCGGTCAGCATTCCGCCCGTACTGACTACCCGCACGTCATAGATTCCATTGTCGCGAAGCATCTTTTCCGCAACTTCACGTCCCGTCATCCCGTTGGACAAAGGAATCTGGGAATATTTCTCAAACTTACTCTGCAGGCTGCTCTGCACCAGATAACTGATAACTGCAATGCCTATAAATACAATCCAGATAAACATATTCTTTTTTTCTTAATGGTTTTAAACTGTCAAACAAATTCTTTGCCAAAATACACCAAAAGACATAAAACCACAAATATGACAGGCTGTTTTCATGTATATTAACGTCAGCTGCCGTTTTTTTCGTTACCTTTGCCCTGCTAAAACTCAGTATACGATATGATAGTCTGCATTGCCGAAAAGCCCAGTGTGGCCCATGACATCGCCGAAGTGCTCGGTGCGAAAGTAAGGAAGGAAGGATACTTCGAAGGAAACGGATACCAGGTGACCTGGACATTCGGACACCTCTGTACCCTGAAGGAACCGCATGAATACACGCCTTCCTGGAAGTCATGGAGTCTCGGCAGCCTTCCGATGATTCCTCCCCGCTTCGGTATCAAACTGATTGACGATCCGGCATCGAGAAACAGTTCCATATCATCGAACGCCTGATGGGACAGGCCGAAATGATCATCAACTGCGGGGATGCCGGACAGGAAGGAGAACTGATCCAGCGGTGGGTGATGCAGAAAGCCGGAGCCAAATGTCCGGTCAAGCGCCTGTGGATTTCTTCCCTGACGGAAGAAGCCATCCGCGAAGGCTTTGCCCACCTGAAAGACCAGCAGGAATTCCAGCCTCTGTATGAGGCCGGACTGAGCCGGGCCATCGGTGACTGGACCCTGGGCATGAATGCAACCCGCCTGTATACCCTGAAATACGGACAGAACAAACAGGTGCTTTCCATCGGACGCGTACAGACTCCGACACTGGCCTCATCGTCAACCGCCAGAAAGAAATCGAGAATTTTGTTCCGAAACAATACTGGGAACTGAAAACCCTTTACCGCGATACGCTCTTTTCCGCCATCGTCCGCAAGAGTGATGAAGAACTGGCTGAAGAAGCAGCACAGGAAAAAGAGAACCCGGCTGCCCGCAAGAAAGCGGCTCCCAAAGAGGATGCCAACCGGGGAATTCCTCCCATTACCGACCGGAAAACCGGTGAGGAACTGCTGCAACGCATTCAGAATGCTCCTTTCACCATCACGGACATCACCGCCAAGAAAGGAACGGAAGCACCGCCCCGCCTGTTCGACCTGACTTCCCTGCAGGTGGAATGCAACAAGAAGTTCAGCTATTCGGCCGACATGACCTTGCAGCTTATCCAGTCGCTCTACGAAAAGAAGGTGGCTACTTATCCGCGTGTGGACACGACTTTCCTGAGTGATGACATCTACCCCAAATGCCCCAAGATTCTGGAAGGCATCAAGGACTACGCACGGTTCACGGCTCCGCTTGCCGGCAAGCAACTGCTCAAGTCGAAGAAAGTGTTCGACAACTCCAAGGTGACCGACCACCATGCCATCATCCCTACGGGCGTACAGCCGCAGGGACTTACGGATATGGAGAAACGGGTGTTCGACCTGATTGCCCGCCGCTTCATTGCCGTATTCTATCCGGACTGCAAGTTCTCCACCACAACGGTGACGGGCGAAGCGGACAGCATCGAATTCAAGGTGAGCGGCAAGCAGATCCTGGATCCGGGATGGAGAGTCATTTTCGCCAAAGATACGGAAGAAGAAAGCAAGGAAGGGGAAGAAGAAAGTGTACTGCCGGCCTTCAGCAAGGGAGAAAGTGGTCCGCACCAGCCTCAGTTGAATGAAAAATGGACCCAGCCCCCGCGTCCCTACACGGAAGCAACACTGCTGCGGGCCATGGAAACGGCAGGAAAGCTTGTCGACAACGACGAACTGCGCGATGCTCTCAAGGAGAACGGCATCGGCCGCCCTTCTACCGTGCAGCCATCATCGAAACACTCTTCAAGAGACATTATATCCGTAAGGAGCGCAAGAACCTGATTGCCACTCCGACTGGAGTCGAACTGATCCAGCTCATCCGCGAGGAACTGCTGAAATCGGCCGAGCTGACCGGTATCTGGGAAAAGAAACTGCGGGAAATCGAACGGAGAAACTACGACGCAGCCACCTTCCTGTCTGAACTGAAACAGATGGTTACGGATATTGTCTACACGGTGTTGAGAGACAATTCCAACCGCCGGGTAACGGTCATGCCGGAAGAACCGAAGGCTCCTGCTGCGAAGCCAGCTGCCCGGGAGAAAAAAACCGAGAAGAAAACAACCGCACGCAAAAAGAAGGATGCACCGTCTCCTGCACCGGCAAACAGCCTGCCGGAAGGTGACGCCATCGTGGGACAGCCCTGCCCTCTCTGCGGAAAAGGAACTATACTGAAAGGAAAAACTGCCTACGGATGTTCGGAATGGAAGAACGGATGCACCTTCCGCAAACCGTTCGATCCGGCTCCCGAATCCCAGGCTTAAACTTCAAAAACGGATGGAAACAGTTATCAGTCACATGCGGTCACTCTATCCTCTGTCCGACAAAACGGTCGAGGAGCTGAAAGCCTGCGTCACGCCCTGCCATTTTCCCAAGCGGCATCTGCTGGTTCGGGAAAACATCTTCTGCAAGTATGCGTATTTCATCGAGAAGGGAATCACACGCTCTTACTGGCTGGTGGACGGACAGGAGATTACCACTTCCTTCGCCGGCGAAGGGGCTATCGTATTCAGCATGGACGAACTCTATTATAATAAGGTAAGCGAAGAGTTCGTCGAAACACTGGAAGATACGGAGGCTTACCGCATTCTGCTGACCGATCTGATCCGCCTGTTCGAAACCAACATCGAGCTGTGTAACTGGGGACGCATCATCCACCAGAACGAATACCGCCGGCTGCACCGCAGTCACAAAGAGCGGCTGACTCTTCCGGCAAAAGAACGTTATGAAGCTTCGTCAGCCAGTTTCCCGATGTCTGCCAGCGGGTAAATCTTGGATACATTGCCTCTTATCTGGGCATTACCATTTCCACACTCAGCCGCCTGCGCTCCGGGAAATAACCTTCAGCGCAGACCGCCTGCCTTACTGCCATCCGACAAGCCGGAGTTCTTCGGGAAGATATCCGCTCCGGATCCGCCATTCGGCGGATAGAGATTGTTGGCACGGTTGCCGATATTCTTCGCAAAGCCCAAAGGATGGCCCTGATAGGTGAGCAGCACATAGCCGCGCGCACATCGGTTCCAACGTTACCGCCTCCTTGCGCAGATAAGCTACTGCCTGCATGTAGTCGAGTGAGGCTTCCGGAAAGACACCCCGGTTCAGACGCGTACTCATGGCCAGGGAATGATGCGGCTGCCAGTCGCGTCCTTTCAGTTCGCCCAGTGTGACTCCGGCATGAAGAATCCGGAGACGGGAACGCAGATAATCATACAAACCGGACCATTGCTGCGGGATTGCCAGGCAGCGGTCGTCCTCCACGCGGAAATCCCAGGCCTCGTCAGCCAAAGCTTGCAGCCAGCCTTTCATTTCTTCGGGTACGGCCAGGGGAGCAGCTCCCTTTCCTCCCTTCTGCTTGCCTTTCTTCGTGCGTTCAGGCTTTCCTCCTTCTGTCCGGAACGGCACTTCATCGTCTTCCACGCTTCCTTCCTTGCGGAGTACCGCAAGGAAAAGCCCTTCTCCACAGGTCTTGTGCGGCAGGAAACGGCAAACCGGGAAGTCCTGTCCCGTAAGGTTTCCGGTGATCTGCCAGCTTTCATCCACTGGTACCGGAAGAATTTCCGCTCCCAGTTCGCGGGCAATCCAGGCCACATTGTCTTCGTTTTCTTCCCGATTATAAGTACATGTGCTGTAAATCAGCAGACCGCCCGGCTTGAGACAGGGCCAGATGTCACGCAGAATGCGCTGCTGACGCTGCCAGCACAGACCGACATTGTCCACGCTCCATTCTTCGACGGCCACGGGATCTTTACGGAACATTCCTTCACCCGAACAGGGAACATCGGTGAGGATGACGTCGAACACCGGTCCCAGCGACGTAAAGTCTGCCGGATCATTGCTGGTCACAATTCCGGCAGGGTTTCCCCATTTCACCAGATTCTCAGCCAGCACTTGCGAACGGTTCCGCATGACTTCGTTGGAAACGAGCAGGCTTCCCTGCGGCAAAGCGGCCGCAGCCAGTGTAGACTTTCCCCCGGGAGCAGCACACAGTCGAGCATGACCGACGGACGGCCGACATACCGGCGCATCACCAGATCCAGGCTCATCGAAGCAGCTTCCTGTACATAATAGACTCCGCATGAAACAACGGATCAAACGTAAAGGCCGGACGTTCGGACAGGTAATAACCGTCGCGGCACCAGGCCACAGGTTTGCTTCCGGCAGGAATGCCGGATGATTTCAGCGGATTCAGGCGGATACTGACCGGTGATTCCTGCTGCAATGCTTCACATAAAGCCGTACAAGCCTCCTCGCCCATCAGCTGACGGGTGCGTGCCATAAACTCAGCGGTAAATTCATCATCTATAATCGGATTAGATTGTTTTCATTTCCGACAAAGGTACGGCTTTTCCCCGGTATTCCCAAGCCCTTCCGGAGGGTTTGCAGCATCGTGCGGTCGTTGCTTTTGCATTGACTGGTCGTTGCGGCTCAATCGTGCGGTCGTTGCGGCCCAATCGTGCGGGTCGTTGAAGCCCCCATCGTGCAGTCGTTTTTTTGCATTGACCAGCCAATGCGAAGAGATCATGCAGTCGTCCCGGCAAGGTCTCCAAAAAGGCCGAGAGCTTTTTAAAAAACGTTTCGGTCTTTCAGACAAAAGACTTCGGCGTATGAAGAAAACGTGCCGGCGTTTTTTTCCATTTCCGTTTTCCGCAAAAAATCCCTACCTTTGCGAGAAGTAAAGCAAACGAATTAATCTAGCAAAACGAATATGAAACAATATCTTGATCTGCTCCACCGCATCCGGACGGAAGGAGTGAGAAAGGATGACCGCACGGGAACGGGCACAATCAGTGTGTTCGGCCACCAGATGCGCTTCAATCTGGAGGAAGGTTTCCCGCTGGTAACCACCAAAAAACTGCATCTGAAATCCATCATCCACGAACTGCTCTGGTTCCTGAAAGGAGATACGAACGTGAAATACCTGCAGGAAAACGGGGTACGCATCTGGAATGAATGGGCAGACGAAAACGGAGACCTGGGTCACATATACGGATATCAGTGGCGCTCATGGCCGGACTATGAAGGAGGATTCATCGACCAGATTTCCGAGGCTGTGGAAACCATCCGCAAGAATCCGGATTCCAGACGAATCATCGTCAATGCCTGGAACGTGGCCGACCTGAAGAACATGAACCTGCCGCCCTGCCACATGTTTTCCAGTTCTATGTAGCTGACGGACGACTGAGCCTGCAAATGTACCAGCGCAGTGCGGACAGTTTCCTGGGAGTGCCATTCAACATCGCTTCCTATGCCCTGCTGCTGCAGATGATGGCACAGGTAACCGGTCTGAAACCGGGCGATTTCATCCACACACTGGGCGATGCACATATCTATCTGAATCATCTGGAACAAGTGGATCTGCAGCTTTCACGCGAGCCCCGTCCCCTGCCCCGCATGATCCTGAATCCGGACGTAAAGAATATCTTCGACTTCAAGTATGTGGATTTCCAGCTGGAAGGATACGATCCCTGGCCGCACATTGCCGGAAAAGTTTCTGTGTAACCCCTTGTCAAACCAACCTTGCTGAAGAATATGTTATCCATTATCGTAGCCATCAATCAGAACCGGGGAATCGGACATGAAAACAAACTGCTCTACTGGCTCCCCAACGATCTGAAGCGCTTCAAGCGCTGACCACCGGACATACCATCATCATGGGACGGAAAACGTTTGAATCCTTGCCCAAAGGTGCTCTGCCCAACCGCCGGAATATCGTATTGAGCCGCAGCTGCCGGGAGTTTGAAGGAGCCGAATGTTTCCACACGCTGGAAGAAGCCCTGAAAGCCTGTGCGAACGAAGAGGAAGTATTTATCATCGGAGGTGCCAGCCTCTATGCGGAAGCGCTCCCGCATGCCGACCGTCTCTACGTGACGGAAGTGGAAGACAGACTGGCAGAAGCTGATGCCTTCTTCCCTGCTCTGGACCCGGCACAATGGCAAGAAAAAGTAGAGAATGTCATTCGCAGGACGAAAAACATCTCTACTCTTATACCTTTATAGACTACGACCGCATCCGTCCGGCCACTGCCGGAAACGGGAATGTCTGATCTTACGCTCAGTCTTCATCCGCCAGATTCATGATCGGCATCTGGCGCTTGATGGCTTCGCGGAAAGAAATAATTGTTTCCGAGCGGGAAAGTCCAAGCGGCTGGAGCTTGTCGTGAATGATGTCCAGCAGGTGATGGTTGTTTCTCGCGTAAATCTTGATAAACATGTCGTACTGACCGGTCGTAAAATGACACTCCACTACCTCGGGAATCTGTTTCAGTCTTTCAGTCACGGCGTCAAACTGCTCCGGATCTTTCAGATACAAACCGATGTATGCACAGGTTTCATACCCCACCTTCTCCGGATCGATGACAAATTCCGAGCCTTTCAGATTCCCAGGTTCGTCAACTTCTGTATGCGCTGGTGAATGGCCGCGCCAGATACATTGCATGCACGAGCTACTTCCAGAAACGGAATGCGCGCATTGTCAGCAATCAATTTCAAAATCTGTTCGTCTAAGCTGTCTAGTTGATGATGTCCCATTGGCAAGTATTTAAATTCAAGCAAAGATAGCACTTTTTAATCCATAAAATAATCGCATTTGTAACTTTTATTCCATACGGAACTTTAATTGGGCAGTTTGTTATATCTTTGTGAAAACAATCATCAGAAACTATGAAGAAAACAGTATGCTCTATCACGCTTTTTTGCGCTTGCCTGGCTGCCCACGGGCAGAACTTCGGGGACTGGTTTACCGACCGGACTCTACGCGTGGACTATGTGTTCACGGGAGATTATCAACACCAGGATATCTGCCTGGACGAGCTGAGTTCGTTACCTCAGTGGGCCGGACGCCGCCACCATCTGAGTGAACTTCCACTGGCAGGAAACGGTGACATCGAAATGAAGGACAAGGCTACAGGAAAGGTAATCTACCGTACTTCGTTCTCCAGCCTGTTCCAGGAATGGCTGGGAGAAGCGGAAGCAAAGGAGGTAAAAAGAAGCTTTGAAAACAGTTTCCTGCTGCCTTATCCGAAGGAAGCAGCCACCGTTACCGTGCGGTTGAAGAATGCCCGGCAGGAAGTATGTGCCTCACTCACCCACGAGGTCAATCCGAAGGATATCCTGATTCACCAGCGGGGCAACGAACGGATTACTCCGCACCGTTATCTGCTCCAAAGCGGAACAGCTGAAGACTGTATCGACGTAGCTATCCTGCAGAAGGTTATACACAAGCCGAAATGGATCTCTTCTACAAGGATGCTGAGATTGCCTGCGAGGCGTTGTTCGACCACGAACCGTTCAAACACCTGAAAGACCGCTTCAATATTGTTGCGGTGGCAAGTCCTTCTCAGGACAGCGGTGTGAGCGTTCCCCGGCGTGACGAATGGAAGAGTACGGCAGTCAGTTCACATTTCGACACGTTCTATTCCGACCGTTACCTGACAACCCGGAGCGTAAAGGCTATCCACAACTGGCTGGCAGGAATCCCTTATGAACATATCATCATTCTGGCCAATACGGATACTTACGGCGGAGGCGGTATCTATAATTCCTATACACTGACCACTACGCACAACCCGATGTTCCGGCCGGTAGTCGTGCATGAATTCGGACACAGTTTCGCAGGACTGGCTGACGAATATGCCTACACCGAAGAGCCCAGTCCGCTTTATCCATATGACATCGAACCGTGGGAGCAGAACATTACCACACTGGTGAACTTTGAAAGCAAGTGGAAAGACATGCTGCCTGAAGGAACTCCGGTGCCGACACCGGTGCAGAAGGATCCGGAAAAGATCTATACTCAGGTGGGTGTTTACGAAGGTGCGGGCTACAGCCTGAAAGGTATCTACCGCCCGACTACGGAATGCCGTATGAAGATCAACGAAGCTCCTCGCTTCTGCCCGGTCTGCGAACGTGCCATCGAACGGCTGATCAATTTCTATACCAAATAACTTCAAACAAACGATTACCATGCTGACACTTACGAAAATTAAAACGGATCATCCGGACTATTCCTTCGTGGAAGAACTGTTACATCTCTCATTTCCGGAAGCAGAACGGCGGGATGACGACGCACAGCGCGAACAGACAGACCGGAACCCGCAATTCAACTGTCACCTGATAACCGATGAAACGGAAAAGGGAACTGTCCGGGTCGGGCTTATTACGACCTGGAATCTGAATGGATTTACTTATGTGGAGCATCTGGCAACTTCGCCGGACGTACGCAACCAGGGCTATGGACGGAAGGTCATGGAGGAGCTGAAACAGCATTTCCCGGGGTTGATCGTGCTGGAAGTGGAGAAGCCTGAAACCGACCTGAGCATCCGACGGATCGGTTTCTACCGCCGCTGCGGCTTTTCCCTGTGCGAAAAGGAATATATCCAGCCGGCGTATCGGAAAGGGGGAGAAGAACTTCCGCTCTTTCTGATGTACACAGGTACCAATACCCTTGATCCGCAATTTGAAACTGTCCGTGACAATATTCACCGGGAAGTGTACGGAGTAGTACGGTAAACATTTCCCGGCCGGCAAGAAACAAACAGGCATAAAAAAAAGTCGTCTTCCCGAAGGAGACGACTTTTTATTGCTTATATGAGAACTATTACTGACGTTGAGTTGCAGAATAGTTGATCTTCAAAGCGTATGCCTGACGAAGTGCCTGTTTTACTTCTGTTACGATACCCATCTTGGTTTTAGAATCAACCTTCAGAGATACAGTCATAAACGGCTTGTCTTCCTCTTTCATGTTTTCACGTTCCTGATAGATGTAGTCCTGAACTTCAGAAGCTTCAGCGAACTTATCGTTCAACTGAATACGGTCTGTAGTACCCATCGTTTTCTGGAACTCCTTCATCGGCTTACCGATATAGATGAATGAAACCAGAGATTTCTGTTCCAATTTTTCCAATTCGGTAGCAGCAGGCACCTTAAACTGAACCTTCAAAGTAACTTCACGCATTGTTGTTACGATCATGAAGAAGAACAACATGGTAAAGATCAGGTCAGGCAATGATGAAGTATTCAGTTCCGGCATCTCGCGCTTACCGCTCTTATTAAATTTTCCCATTGTTTATTTTCCTCCATATTTTTTAGGTTCAGCTTCAGAAATCTTCTGCGGATAATAATCGATGATAGCACCTTTTCATCCTCAGAACATTCAGCAAAGCTCTTTCCAAACTGTGAGTTAGCCAATTCGTCACGCAATTCATTGTATGCAGCTACGAGTTCGTTCTGCACCTGAATATACATATCGTAACTTGTACCCACGTCGTTCTGCACGGAAATTACATGCTTGTCAGGAATCATCACGTCACCGAAGAAAGGCAAATGCTTTACATGTTTTTCCGGCATATTCGGATCATCATTCGGATTAGAGATAAATTCCTTAGCCTTTTCTCTCAGCTGCTTAATATCGAACCATTCTCCACCAACCATCAACTGGTCGTCCTTATTAATACGAACCTGAAGAATGTTACGCTCCTTAATGATAACGTCATTTTTCTGCTGATCGTTTTCTGGGGGAGGCGGAAGACGTCTCGCCAAACCACGGTCAGTATCCATTGATGTTGTAATAAGGAAGAAAATAAGCAACATGAAGGCAATATCGGCCGTAGAACTTGCATTGATTCCGGGCACTTTTCTATTTCTTTTTGCCATTTTACTTACTTCGTTTTAATTATCAAACTCAATGAATATTATTTTTTCAGAATTCCAGTCATATTAAAGAGAGTACCGATAGCAGCAATAGCAACCATTACATAAGTAGCATACAAGAACATATCAGTAATCTTCAGCCACATTGCATCGCTATAAACTTCGCCACCACCCTGTACAACCGGTTCAGTAGAACCCATATTGTAAGCTACAACCAACAGGATAACCAACAGAATCAGTCCCAGCAGAGACTTGATTGCGCCTTTCGGATTATCTTTCAAAGCGCCACCGAACTGGGCAACCGCTCCAATAAGAGTTACAATCACAGTCACGGCAAACATTCCGTACATCAAGTACATCAGCGCCGGTGTATTAGCAGGCTCAACATCACCTGCAGCATTAACTTCGCTGTGTCCTACTCCGTAGAACATGCCCAGCACTACCAAGATCAAGGCAACGCAGACATAAAATACGTAGTAAGATACTTTGTATGATAATTTAGCCATTGTTCTAATTATTTTTTGTATTTCAAGTTATACTTCATGATCATATCAAGCAGAGTGATAGAAGAATCTTCCATCTGGCTTGTAATACCTTCGATCTTAGACAGGATGTAGTTGTAGAACACCTGAAGGATCAATGCAACGATCAAACCGAAGATAGTAGTGATCAACGCAACTTCATACCACCGGCAACAACTGTCGGAGAAATATCACCAGCCTGCTGGATATCATCGAACGCCATAACCATACCAATTACAGTACCCAAGAATCCCAAAGACGGAGCCATTGCGATGAACAGAGTGATCCAAGAGCAACCTTTTTCCAGGTAACCTGCCTGAACACCACCGTAAGATACTACAGAACGTTCAACAACGTCCAAGCCCTCATCGATTCTCATCAGACCCTGATAGCAGATAGAAGCAACAGGACCGCGAGTGTTACGGCAGATAGTCTTAGCACCTTCTACATCACCTTTTTCCAAAGCTGCTTCCAGTTTAGCCATCAATTTTTTAGCGTCAACTTCAGCCAAGCTCAAATAAATGATACGTTCAATACAGAAAGCCAAACCAAGAACCAAAGCGATAGCTACCAATGACATGAAGTCAGCACCACCTTCAATAAATTTGGTTTTCAACTCTTTGTGCATACCACCTTCTTCAACTACAGCAGGAGCTGCTGCGTCATCGGTTGCTGCTACTTGTTCCGTTGCAGGAGCTGCTGCGTCCTGAGCCATAACTGTCTGAGTCATCCCAAACGAGAGGACTCCCATCACTGCAAGAATTGCAAATAACTTTTTCATTGTGTGTCTAATTTTTAAGATTAATTAATTAATAGTTTATAAATTGTTTTAGTTATTTCTTCAAAAATCTCCCTTGCGGAGAGAACGGGATTCGAACCCGTGATACGCTTTTGGCGTATACACGCTTTCCAGGCGTGCCTCTTCAACCACTCGAGCACCTCTCCAATGTCTCTATTCAAAGACCCCTTTCTGAAATCGGCTGCAAATTACAAATAAAATAGAAAACCGCAAGCGATTTCAGTCACAAATGTATTCTTTTTTTTCGTCTTACGTCATATTCATCCGGCAAAAGTTTATTTATTAACGCAAAATTAATAAACTTTAAAAAACTTCTCCCCGCGATTTTGAAGAGTTTTAAGGCATTTTCCGTCGTTTCTGCGGCAATCTTCTCCAACGGAAGCCCGTAAACATCTCCCAATTTCTCGGCCACCTTCACCAGGTAAGCACTTTCGTTCCGTTTTCCCCGATAAGGCACAGGAGCCAGATAAGGCGAGTCAGTTTCCAGGACAAGCCGGCTCAGAGGTACCTCTTTCAGCACTTCCGGCAGCGAAGACTTCTTGAAGGTTACTACGCCGTTAACACCCAGCATAAAACCGGAATACTCCAGCAGACGGGCTGCGTCATCAGCGTTCCGGTAAAACTGTGGAAGATTCCTGTCAGCCCGCTTGTCCGATAGGGTTCCAGCACTTCCAGCAATTCGGGATAAGCTTCACGGCAATGAATAATCAGAGGCAGGCTGTAATCCAAAGCCCAGCGGACTTGTTCATCGAGTACTTTCATCTGCTCCAGACGATAGGTTTTATCCCAGTAAAGATCCATACCTACCTCACCGATACCATAAAAGCGTTCTCCGGAAAGCAACCATTCTTTCACTCTGGCCAGACGGTTCATCCAGTCCGTATCGACAGAAGTCGGATGAAAACCGATCATCGGATAACATTCCTCATGCTTCCGGCAGAGTGCCAGTAAGGACTCTACCGTCGTATCGTCGATATTCGGCATGAATAGTCGCGTCACACCTGCCTCACCGGCGCGTAACACAGCAAGCTCCCTGTCTTCGTCAAATTCTTCGGCGAAAAGATGAGTATGTGTATCAATCAGGCTTATCATTCCGTTACAGTTTCCGTTCCATTAAATGATGGACAAATATACGAAGATTTTCCTTACGAGCATCATCCACGTCGACTTCATTTAGCAACTGCAGACCTTCCTGATAATATTTTTCGATCTGCGCATCGCAATACCCAGCAATTCCCACCTTATTATATATAGCAGTCACCGCAGCAATCTTTTCTTCCGGAACGAAGTCTGCCGCATTCAGCCAGCGCAACAGTTCCTCACGGTTCTCTCCCTTCGCCTGCTCCAGTGCAGTAATGAGCATATAGGTTTTCTTGTTGCACAGGATATCTCCTCCGATCTTCTTGCCAAAGACAGCCGGATTGCCATAAACATCCAGGTAATCATCCTGCAACTGGAAAGCCAGTCCCATCCGGATACCAAAGTCGTAAAGCTTCTGCGCATCGGCAGAAGATGCTCCGCCCAGCACGGCACCGATCTTCAGGCTGCAGCCAGCAGAACCGATGTCTTCAGCCGGATCATCTCAATGTATTCACCGACAGTTACATCGTTGCGGCTTTCAAATTCCATATCCACTGCTGTCCCTCGCATACTTCCAGTGCTGTCCGGCCAAAGATTTCCATCACTTCCTGTACATGCTCCGGCGGACACTGATTCATCATAAACTGATAAGAAAGAATCAGCATGGCATCTCCGGAAAGAATAGCCGTATTCTCATTCCATTTCTTATGAACGACCGGCTTTCCCCGACGCATGTCTGCATTATCCATCAAGTCATCATGCAAGAGCGTAAAGTTATGATAGGTCTCGATTCCTGCCGCCTGAGAGAAGATACATTCCACATCTTCGCGATACAGGTTATAGGCAAGCAGCATCAACACAGGGCGGAGACGTTTCCCTCCCAAAGCCAATACATATTCAATAGGATCATACAATCCTTTCGGTTCACGCGAATAAGAAAGCTGTTCGATGTACGCATGAATCCGCTTCATCAGTTCTTCACTATCCAGTTGCTTCATACAAAATTCCGTTAATAAAACATGAGTCAGGTTCTTTCCTGCAAAGAGAAAGGAAAGCCTTTAAAAAACAAATTCCACCGATTTCACGGGTCTCTGCCTGAGAGAACCTGTGAAACCCGTGGAATCACTATTTCCAAGGAAAGGAATCGCGGAACATCCCGCAAAGGATGTTCCGCAGATCCTTTTACTCCAATCTAAATCTAACCGGCAAGGTAAACATACAACGTACGGCCTTACCACGCTGTTTACCCGGATTCCACTTCGGCATCAGCTTCACAACGCGAAGTGCTTCCTTATCCAGATACGGGTCAACAGAACGAACAACTACCGGGTCTACGATAGAACCGTCCTTATTAACGACGAAACGTACAACTACCTGTCCCTGTACACCGTTTTCCTGTGCAATCTGCGGATAGTTCATGTTCTTCTGCAACCATTTCAAACATTCACCATAACCGCCCGGGAAAGAAGCCTGCTCTTCTACAACCTGGAAGATTTCTTCTTCTTCCGGTTCTTCCTCTTCTACCTCAACCGGAGTGTTCTTGATTTCCACTGCCTGTCCGGTTTCTTCACTGGAAGCAATGTCAGTTTCCTGTACATTGGCGTCGTTATCTGCAATCTGCAGAACTTCTTCTACCTTCGGAGCCTCGGGAGGAGGTGCCTGTTCGGGTTGTTTTTCTTCCTGTTCTGTGATAGGAATCATTTCCTCTTCAAAGATCGGTCCTACGATACCAGTATCGGTAGTTACCTGTTTGTCACGATCTGTCCATTCGAAAGCAACAAACATCACTGCCAAGATCAGCACGTAACCAATCAGCAATCCTGTGGTTTTTTTACCCTCAAGATCCGCTTTCGGCGATTTCTTAACTTCCATAAAATAGTTTTTATTGGTTAATAATTCTCTGTTCGGCAAATGTAGCACAAATCTCCGAAACCGCAACACTTCCTCCGTGAAAAATATGCAAAAGCGTGAACAATTTTCCCACTTCCTATGCAGGTGCGTAAAAAATCCCTATCTTTGAGGCTCAAACAGACATTATTTATGAAGAAAATAATCATTGCCATAGACGGCTTTTCATCGTGCGGAAAAAGCACAATGGCCAAAGATCTGGCCCGGGAGATAGGATACATTTATATAGACAGCGGAGCCATGTACCGTGCAGTCACCCTTTACTGTATGGAACACGGACTGTTCAATGCAGACGGAAGCATCCGGGAAAAGGATTTACAGGATCAGATGGACGACATACACATTTCGTTCCGCCTCGACGCCGACAGCCAGCGACCGCAGACGTATCTGAACGATGTCTGCGTGGAAGACCGCATCCGCAGTCTGGAAGTTTCGTCTCACGTAAGCCCGGTTGCCGCCCTGGGATTTGTCCGCCAGGCACTGGTCAGACAGCAGCAGGCCATGGGTAAGGAAAAAGGCATTGTCATGGACGGACGTGACATAGGAACTGCCGTCTTCCCCGATGCCGAACTGAAAATCTTCGTCACGGCATCGGCCGAAATCCGTGCCCGCCGCCGCTACGATGAGCTGAAAGCAAAAGGACAGGAAGCTTCCTTCGAGACATTCTGCACAATGTAGAAGAGCGGGACCGCATCGACCAGACGCGTGAAGTGAGCCCGCTTCGCAAGGCCGACGATGCCATCCTGCTTGACAACAGCCTGATGAACATTGCCGAACAAAAAGAATGGTTAAAAGAACAATTTGAAAAAGCAATCCATGCATCACGTTGAAATCGACGAAGGCTCCGGCTTCTGCTTCGGAGTCACTACCGCTATCCGGAAAGCCGAAGAAGAACTGGCCAAAGGCGAACCGCTGTATTGTCTGGGTGACATTGTGCACAACGGACAAGAATGCGAGCGCCTGAAGCAGCTGGGACTGATTACCATCAATCACGACGAATTTGCCCGGCTGAAAAATGCAAAGTGCTGCTCCGTGCCCACGGCGAGCCGCCCCAGACCTACGAGACAGCCCGACTGAACAACATCGAGATCATCGATGCAACCTGTCCCGTCGTACTGCGTCTGCAGAAACGTATCAAGCAGGAATTCGATTCGACACCGGCCGATACGGAAAAACAGATTGTCATCTACGGCAAGAACGGACATGCCGAAGTGCTGGGCCTAGTGGGACAGACCAACGGAAAAGCCATTGTCATCGAGAAACTGGAAGAAGTGACCCGGCTCGATTTCACCAAGGACATCCGTCTGTACTCACAGACCACCAAGTCACTGGACGAATTCCGCCAGATCGTGTCATACATCGAAGCACACATTGCCCCGCAGGCCAGCTTCCAGTATTTCGACACCATCTGCCGCCAGGTGGCCAACCGCATGCCCAACATCCGGGAATTCGCTGCTTCCCACGATCTGGTGTTCTTTGTCTGCGGACACAAGAGCTCCAACGGAAAGATACTTTTCCAGGAATGCCGCAAGGTCAACCCGAACACGTGGCAGATTGACCGTCCGGAAGAAATCAACAAGGAACTGCTTCGCCAGGCACGGTCCATCGGTATCTGCGGAGCCACGTCCACTCCGAAGTGGCTGATGGAAACCTGTCGGAAAGTCATCATGGAAGACTGAGCAACTAACAAAATTTAAACCCGGTTTCCTGCTGTAAAAGCACTTTATTTTGTACATTTGCAGCAGAAATCATAACAAACAGAATCATTATGGGAACGATTAAATGCATCGGTATTCTGACTTCCGGTGGCGATGCTCCGGGTATGAATGCCGCAATCCGCGCCGTAACACGTTCGGCTATCTACAACGGATTAAAAGTGAAAGGTATTTACAGAGGTTACAAAGGACTGATCACAGGCGAAATCAAGGAATTCAAAACTGAAAACGTCAGCAATATCATACAATTGGGCGGTACCATCCTGAAGACGGCAAGATGTCAGGAATTCAAGACTCCGGAAGGACGACAGATTGCATACGAGACCATGCAGAAGGAAGGAATCGACGCACTGATCGTTATCGGAGGTGACGGTTCGCTGACAGGTGCGCGTCTGCTGGCCCAGGAATACGACGTTCCCTGTATCGGACTTCCGGGAACCATCGACAACGATTTGTTCGGAACAGATACAACCATCGGTTACGACACCGCCCTGAATACCATTCTGGATGCAGTCGACAAGATCCGCGACACCGCAACTTCTCACGAACGTCTGTTCTTCGTGGAGGTCATGGGGCGTGACGCCGGCTTCCTGGCCCTGAACGGAGCCATCGCTTCCGGTGCCGAAGCAGCCATCATTCCGGAGTTCAATACCGAAGTAGACCAGCTGGAAGAATTCATCAACAACGGTTTCCGTAAATCCAAGAACAGTTCCATCGTTCTGGTAGCCGAAAGTGAAATCACCGGAGGTGCCATGCATTATGCAGAACGTGTGAAGAACGAATTCCCGCAATACGACGTACGTGTTTCCATCCTCGGACACTTGCAGCGCGGCGGACGCCCGACCGCACACGACCGTATCATTGCCAGCCGCATGGGAGTAGCCAGCATCGAGGCACTGATGGAAGGCCAGCGTAACGTGATGATCGGTATTGAAAACGACCAGATCGTATATGTTCCGTTTACCAAAGCAATCAAGAACGACAAGCCGATTGACCGCGAACTGGTAAACGTTCTGCACGAATTATCCATTTAACTGACAGCATTCTGTCAATGCAAAGCGCGGCTGTACGGGACTTCCCCGCTACAGACCGGCGCTTTGCATTGACTGCTTCCGAAGCCGCATGACTTATTTTCCGGCAGACAAGCTTTTCAGATCATATCTCACAATCGCATCCGAATCGGTCACGGCGTACAGATATCTTTGCTGCTCATCCACCGCAAACGTCCTGACACGTTCGTCAAAATCATACTTATACAACGGAGTACCTTCCAGTCATAGATCCGGAGCGTATTCCTGTCCTTATACCGCGGATCGTCTTCCAGCTTCACACTCAGTCCGCCTGCGTACAGACCGAACACATAGTCATCCGTACATCTTCCCATTTTATAATAAAGGCAACGGCGGTCCACGTCCTGAACCTCAGCCGGACTCAGGGACTTTCCCTCCGGCAGGAACTGGGTCACACGGCCCGAAGAAAGGTCGGCAACCGTAACCAGATCAAAGAAACGATAGAACACAGCTACTCTGGAGCGGTCGGGACTGATGGCCCGGAAAGACTCTTTCAGGAAAGATTCCATCCACGGAAAATCCTCATATTTCAGCTGGCGGGTAACCTTGTCACCCGGACAATCATAAAACTCCCAGAAAAAATTATTGTTTCCTTCCACTCCTGAACGCAAAGGATCCTTTGTCATCATCAGATGATCCGGATCAAGGACATAAACACTGTGAGAAGCCTGATAGAGTTTCTTCCCTAAAGGAGTCTCAAACTTATACTGCCGGTCATACACGGTCTGTCCGGCTTTCAAGGACTCCCGCACATTCAGAATCCCTAAATAATTGGGATACGACTGAATAACGACCTTGGGATCTCCATTCTCCATGTACCATTGGGAAACCAGCCCGAAAGTTACCACCTCGTTCGGTCCACTGCCTTTCTTCAGGAAACTTCCCAAATGTTTCAAAGATTCCGTTCCATACACCTGTATCATATTCTCCTCATGGTGCTGAAAGACCAGCAGAAAGGTATCGACCGCCAGAAGATCGGTCGGATAAAGAACGTCAATGGGCAGCTTCTCCTTCCCGCAGGAAAGTGTCGCACAGGAATCCTTTACGAAGCACCGGGCAATGGAAGAAGAACGGGCTGCTTCTTTTCCGCAAGAACTCATTCCCAGCAGGAAGCATGCAGAAAGCAGAGAGGCCGAAGCCATACGAGTCAAAACAAATGCAATTCGGTTCATAACTGTTTATTTCATCTCATGTATCACTAATAATCTGTTTCCTTCATCCTATAAGAATCAACTACAAAATATTTTCCAAAAGCATCTATCAGCTGATTCATGTCTGAAAACATTGTCTGATCATCCTCATGCAAGATAACAAAGCGCACCGCAGACATATTACGACTCATGCTTTCAGAATTACCATATTCGCTTGAAATAAAAAGAGTATCATCCACAGGTACTTCACAAGAGTCACAGGATTCCTTTGAGGAACCACCTGTACATGCTGTTGCAAGAATTATATTCAGGATAACAAGCAGGGATTGATTACTTTTACCAAAGAAAGACATTCGGATAAAACTTTAATTCAGTGATCTAAAATCTTACTTTTTTCATCGGGGTATTCACACAACATACAAACTGCTGTCTGAATATGACAAAGGTATAATTCTTTTTTTAGAGAAGCAAACTTTACGTCCGGATTTTACCGGAGATTCAAGCAAAATCAAAACGAAAGCTAATCAGACGAATAGCTGAAAATAAGAAACAAAATAAAGAAATATGCTAACTTGTCCTTTTGAACAGATGCCTGATCCGGCACATGAAACGGATAAAAAAAGAGAGTTTTTTCAGAGGAAACCGCATAATTATACCAAATTGAGCGCTCTTTCGGCCTGCATTGTCCGGCCAATTCCCCGAAACTGACAGCACAAATCAACTGAAACGTGCCGACGTTTCTCCCCATTCGTCTAAGGAAATCCCCAAAATGCTTCGGCGAATTTCCGATCATCGAATAAGGAAGTTCTGAGTGTTCTTTCATTCCGGAATGAGTCGCCCGGAAATGTTAAAAAAGGAGTCATTCCCTTGAGAATCACTCCTTCACACAAAAAATAAGTTTCAAAATCCAATCCCTCTGCACAACAGTACGCAAGAAGCGATTCTCAGAGGTCCGGATATACAAAATGTCATTTTGATTCTGCCTGACAGGCACTTCAGCACCCCGGCTTTCTCCGTTGTCTTCTTCTCCGATTCCGGTGCAGATTGCGGCGCTTGTAAGCATCCAGCGGCGGCGTATCTGCCAGATGCACAACAGGCCGGCCACCACCAGAATCAGGGCAACGATACTTCCGTTCAGGTTATCGCCTTTCACCCGCGACCAGATTTCAAGTACATCCACCGTACGGTCGCCAAAATCCCGGATCATGGCACAGCGGGCCACAACGGACTTGTCAGGATACTGCGTGTTGCGTAACTTCACAGCCTTGGCATCCGGACCGAAAAAGTAGCTGGCGTCCACCGGCTCCGTCAAGGTCGTGTCAATACACGCTTCCATAATTTCGGGAGCAGCAATCGAACTGACATAACCGTTTTCTTCCATGTTGCGCAAAGCAATATCCGGACGACACAGGAAGTTGATGAAGTAACTGGCTGCCTTGCGGTTGCGCGCATACTTCGGTATTACCCATCCGTCATACCAGATGTTGCTGCCTTCTTCGGGAACGGTATAGGCCAGCTCCACTCCTACCGTGCGGGCTTCTTCTATGGCCCACTGGGCGTCACCGCTCCAGGTCATGTTCATCCAGCCTTTCCCTTGGTCATCATTTCCTTTCCGAAATCGGCTT
>ENA-OQAN01000046-OQAN01000046.1-human-gut-metagenome-genome-assembly--contig:-NODE-46-length-57345-cov-2.631969_pt1 | contig 57345 bp, 64 predicted proteins | sample MGYA00242735_ERZ504527 | MGnify/ENA primary metagenome ERZ504527 (study PRJEB26092, sample SAMD00036230) | human gut metagenome | host: Homo sapiens | study: EMG produced TPA metagenomics assembly of... | reverse complement strand
CGTGTTTGGGATTAGCCCAGACCCGCAAGTTATTGACAAAACTTTTCAAAAGAACTCATTTTTATTTTACCGCCAAAGCCGCTTAGGCTTTGGCGAATTTTTAACGAACTATTGATACTTACAAACCATCATAAATGACATAAGGAACATTAACATCCTCAAATATCAGTAAAACATTGTGGAGATATTTCCCAAAATTGAGTAAAAAGTCCCCAATAAACATAAAAGCCACAGAGAGAGTCGCTTTCAACCATGTCTATAAATCAATAAGTTACATTTTTTATCGTAAGAATAAATAAAATTGGTTCAATTATTGTTACACGACATAAAAATTAGGAAACATGAAAACTAGAGAAAAAGTAAAACTATTTTTTTTATTTATTTTTTATTGTGTAATAACACAACAAGTCTTTGCTCAGAAACGAACAATCTCTGGAACAGTAACTTCAGCAGATGAAAAAGAAGCATTGATAGGTGTTTCTATCACAATAAAAGGAAATGAAGCTATCGGTACAATAACCGACCCGGAAGGGAAGTATAGCTTGCAGGTTGAACCAGACCAAACACTGATTGTTTCATACATCGGAATGAAAACAGCAGAGATTCGTGTTCCACGCAAGAATCAGTACTGAATATTGTATTGGAACCAGAGTCAATGAATCTGGACGAAGTTGTCGTAACAGGTTATGGTAACTTCACAAAATCTTCTTTTACCGGTTCGGCTAACACACTAAAAGCCGATATGTTAAAAGACATCCCTGTCATGAGTGTGGAACAGAAACTGCAAGGTATGACAACAGGTGTCAATATTACCAGCAGTTCTGGCCAGCCGGGAGCCAACCAGAATATCCGTATCCGAGGTATGGGATCTTTTAATGCCTCTCAAGAACCACTGTTCGTTATAGACGGAGTACCTGTTACTTCTGGAAGCCTTAGTGCAGGCGGTTCGGATGCGGCATATATGAATAACTCAAAAACCAACATCATGAGTACGCTGAACCCTGCTGATATCGAGAATATTACAGTAATAAAAGATGCAGCAGCAGCTTCACTTTACGGTTCGAGAGCAGCAAATGGAGTCATTCTTATCACGACTAAAAAAGGTAGTGCCGGAAGAGCTCAGGTAACCTTGAATATTTCAGGTGGTTTCTCAAATGCTGCAGTCGATTTCCGTCCGACTCTGAATGGTGACCAACGTAGAGAGTTATTATATGAAGGACTGGTAAATTATGCCATCGACCAGAACATGGAATCACCAACAGCATATGCTGATCAGGAAATCGGCCAATATGCATACGTACCATCTATGGGGTATACCGACTGGCGGAAAGAATTGTTACGAACAGCTACTCAGCAGGATTATGAAGCATCTGTTTCAGGTGGAAACGAACGTTCCACTTATTATGCTTCACTGGGATACAACAAGCAAGAGGGTCTGGCTAAAAACTCAAGTCTTGACCGATATTCTGCTCGCTTGAATCTTACTCAGAAAGTAGGGAAATATGGAGAAGTAGGAGCCAACATGATGTTCACACAGATGAATCAGGAAATGAACGAGGAACGAGGATCTGCCATCAATCCGTTCCTTTGTGTAGCCATGACCATGAATCCTTCAATGACAGTACGTGATGAAGAAGGAAATTATATCGGTGCATATGAAGGTAGTACCCTCAATCCATTACGCGATATCATGACCGACTACAACCGCGTACGTATGACACGTATGTTTTCTACCGGCTACGCAAGTATTGAGCCGTTAAAAGGTCTGAAGTTGAAAGAAACAATAAGCTACGACTATACAACCCAAAAAGATTCCAGATACTATAACCCGCTTAGTTCGGCAGGCCCTAAAAGTGGTAGTGACGCCCAGACAGCAAAAGGGTTTATCGAATATGGAAAATTTATCTCTTCTATTCTTTAACTACTACGTACGTTTGCATACAAACATCATCTGGATGTACTGGCCGCTTATGAAATAGAAGTTATCAGACCGACAAAGCTCAGGAATGAAGTCTAAACTCCCTTCAGACATCTTGACAGAACCCGATAATGCAGCCGTCTTGAACAGTTTTATTTCATCCACTCAAGATTACCGCATGATTTCGTATTTGTCACGTCTTAACTATGATTATGACGACCGTTATTATCTGGCAGGAAGTTTTCCGCCGAGATGGTAGCTCACGACTTTCTCCAAGCAACCGATGGGGAAATTTCTGGTCTGTTTCGGGTATGTGGAATATCAGTAATGAAGCATTCATGAAACCGGTAAAAAAAGGTCTTGAACGATCTGAAAATACGTGCTTCTTATGGTGTAAACGGAAACCAGCCAGGATCTCTTTACGGATATATGGGACTGTATAGTTACGGACAGAACTATATGGGAGCATCCGGTTCGTATGAATCATCTCAACCTAATACCAATTTAGGATGGGAAAAGAACTACAACCTGAATATCGGACTTGACCTCGCTTTCATAAACCGTATTTCGTAAGCTGGAATATTATAATCGTGATACAAAAGATTTGCTTTACAATCTTCCTATCAGTGCTACAACCGGATTTACCAGTTATCTGGCCAACGTCGGACAGCTTAATAATAAAGGTGTAGAATTTGAATTACGTACATTGAATTTCGCTTCCAACGATTTCAACTGGACAACAGTTTTCAATCTGACACACAATAAAAACAAAATCGTTTCATTAAACGGTCAGCTTGATCAGACTATTGAAGGTACATGGTTTATCCACAAAGTGGGCTTGCCATATCACACATTCTATGTAAAAGAATTTGCCGGAGTAAATACTCAGAACGGGAAAGCAGAATATTATAAAAATAAGGTTAATGAAGACGGTACAATCGACCGTAGTCTGACAACCGATCCGAATGAGGCAGAAAGCATACCATTCAAATCGGTTAACCCTAAAGTATCTGGTGGTCTGACAAATATTTTAAATTATAAATGGCTGGATTTGAGTTTCACTCTTACATATTCACTGGGAGGTTACTCATACGATAAACTGGGAACCAGCATCGAGAACGGAACAGAGTCTATTTATACATCCAGATATAATCTGCCTGTATATGCTTTAGAACGCTGGCAACAACCGGGCGACCAGACAGATGTCCCGCGTTTCGTATTTGGAGAGAAAGCAACTGTTACCAATTCATCACGCTACATCCACAGTACAGACCATTTAAGACTGAAAAATCTTACTCTCGGATTTACATTACCCGACCAGTGGACAAGCAAGGCATTGATCAACAAAGCACGTGTCTACTTCTCTGGAAGCAATTTGCTGACATGGGCTAAATGGAAACAATACGATCCAGAAACTCCTGTTAACGGCGAAGTATATTGTGAAGCTCCACCTATGCGTACATTCAGTTTTGGCGTACAATTAACATTCTAAATTCATTAACGATCATATCATATGAAGAAAATATATATTTATTTACTGGCGGCTACTTCTATTATGGGGGTATCTTGTTCCGAAGACTGGCTAAATCTGAATCCTTCTACATCCGTTACTACCGATCAGGCCCTTTCAACTTTGGAGGATATAAAGGTAGCGTTAAACGGAGTTTATCGCGAAACATCACAGCACAGTTATTACGGAGATAATTACTGGTACTACGGAGACTGCCGCGCCATGGATGTACAAGCCAGAGAAAACAAAGCATCAGGCAAGCGTGTTACTCCTTATTATACATATAATGTACTAGCAACTGACAACCTGAATATAACTCTTCCTTGGAGTCGCCCTTATCTGGTAATCAGACAGGCAAATAACATTATCCAAAAGATAGAACAGGGAGCAGTACAAAGCAGTGATACCAAAGAACTGGACCGCATAAAGCGGAAGCCTTGGTGTTGCGAGGACTGGCCTTGTTCAATCTGACCAGACTTTTCGGAATGCCTTATATAAATGACAATGGTGCTTCTCTGGGAGTTCCCATCGAATTGAAACCGGAAGAACCATCCCACCAACCGAAACGGAATACAGTAGCAGAATGTTATGAACAAGTTGTCAACGACATAACAACAGCACGCTCTAGCCTAAGTACAGAAAGAACGGATGGTTATATCAATTACTGGGCAGCACAAGCATTGCTTTCAAGAGTCTATCTTGATATGGGGAAAAATAAAGAAACTTACGAAGCTGCAGCCGATGTCATCAATAATAGTAAAGGATTGTATCAGCTTTATACACGTGACGAATATCCTACCATATGGGGAAAAGACTTTCAGGCAGAAGCTCTGTTTGAATTATACATAAGTACAACCGAACCTTCAGAATGGGGAGGTGGTACCGGTGGTGAAGGAGCTCCAATGGTTTATGCAAATGAAGAAAAGGGAGTAGACTGGAACAATCTTATCCTTACAGAAGAATTTCTGAATTTGCTTGAAGAAGATCCTAATGACGTACGTCATTGTATTACCCAGCTATCGCTTATCGAAAACAATGAAGGTCTTCCCGAAGCAGCCTGTACCCGTAAGGTATTTCTCAGTAAATTCCCAGGAAAGAGCGGTGATCCGAAAGACAATAATATCAGTATTATCCGCTTATCGGAAGTTTATCTGAATGCTGCTGAAGCCGGTGTAAAATTAGGAGGAGAATACTTGGAACCTGCAAGAGGTTTCCTGAATCAGATTGTCGGCCGTGCCAATCCGGAAAAGTCGGTCAGCGCAGAAGAATTTACTATTGAACGTGTCTTGAAAGAATGCCGGAAAGAATTGGTAGGCGAAGGACAAATTTTCTTCGACTATCTGCGAAACAAACAACCGATCGTTCGTAAAGGAGGATGGCACTTGAGTACACTGAATACATTAAATGCTGAAACAATCCAACCCAATGATCCGCGTATCGCTCTTCCTATTCCACAGTCGGAAATAGATGCTAACCCCAACATCGTACAGAATCCACAATAAGCTCCATTTGTGATTTCTAATAAAATCTCCGTTTCAGAATAACTAACCAAGTTTTTTATTCTGAAGCGGATTTTTTTACTTATTATCCGAAATAAAAATGATTAAGGAGAAGAAAATTATCTATTTTTTCTAGTTCGACCAAAGTTACAATACTTTTTCTAGAGCCAAAAAGAAATTTAAAATCGTATTATGCAATACAAATAAACAGAAATAAACAGTATGACATTTCAAAAAGAAACAAAATAAGCACTATTTAAAGAAAAGGCATCAAAACAAAGAGCTCCATTACTGGCAAAAAAAGATTCAAGCTGAACACTTCCCCGATTTTTTTAATTCTCAAGAGGCCCTGCCACCAATTTTCCGGTAGAGAAAGAATCATACCGATAACTTCCGCATAATTTTTTTGTCCGGAGGGAATTTGATTACTTTTTAAATACCAGTTGTAAACTACATTCTGAAACTTTCCTAATAATTTATCATAACGGACATCCCAATATGCTTGCTTATCATACAACTGTTGTATCACTTCCGGACGTAGCATACTTAACCACTTCGAATATTCACTATCGCCAAGCAAATTACGAACATTTACCGCTACATAGGGTAACAATCCGAAATAGCCGCTATAACGTATATTGCAATCGTCAGCATGAATACATACTTGATAAGCCCAGAAATTAGCTTCAGCCTCACTGCTAACTCCAAGCAAGTGGGCAAGTTCGTGTGCGTAAGTAAACGGAAGCTGTACAGGTAGTAGCTCATGATTCACATGCGACTCATCGAAAAAAGGTCCCATATATCCCAATACTCCAACTCCCGAATACAAGGCATTACAGAAGGATTGTTTCGGATGCTGAAAACTTTCTGGACGAGTCAGTCCATATTTATCGGGAACTTCTGCATAAACCGGCTTGATTTTCTGTTCTATGTCTGGCTGTGAAACATTCAAGTCTTTTTTATATGTACTGTTTAGACTATCTGTATAAACAGCAAGAAACTGCTTGAAACGTTGCTCATCATAAGAACAAGGAGTGACTTCTGCCCGCTCAAAGAAACTGTCGCGGAAATAATTCATCCCCATCCCAATAAACCATACATATATCCAAAGCAAAACTTCCAGTTCTCTCCCTACGATCGATTTCCAAGTCTGTCTTCTACGCCTAGCTATAATCGGATACAGCAATAGCGCTACAACTGTCGCAACGACCAGAGCTTCACAAAAGAGAAAACGAAACTAGAGAAGCCAACCGCGACAAACAGCCGGAAACAGCAGGATAAATACAGCAGGCATAAAATTCACCTGCACCAGATATAAACCGAAACATACACACAACCAGCCAAAAGTAAAGCCAGTATTATCCAACGAATATGTTTCCACCGAGGTTTTTTCATAAGAACAAAGTTATCATTTTCTGAATTAATTCTTTACTTTTGTCCGGTAAAGATTATTAATACTTCAAACATATTCTACATGGTTCTGAATTATATTTGGATTGCTTTTTTCCTGACCGCATTTATTGTAGCTGTAGTACGTCTTATATTTTTAGGAGATACGGAAGTCTTTCCTGCTATCATTAATTCAACATTCGATTCTTCCAAAACAGCATTCGAGATTTCACTGGGACTAACCGGAGTACTATCCCTCTGGATGGGCATCATGCGTATCGGAGAACAAGGTGGTGTTATCGGAGTTTTCTCTCGTTTACTGAGCCCACTCTTTACTAAATTATTCCCGGAAATACCCAAAGGGCATCCTGTTACAGGAAGTATTTTTATGAATCTTGCCGCCAATATGCTAGGTTTGGACAATGCTGCAACCCCTTTAGGTCTGAAAGCAATGGAGGGATTACAAGAACTGAATCCGAAAAAAGATACGGCAAGCAATCCGATGATCATGTTTCTGGTACTGAATACCTCAGGATTGACCTTGATTCCTATCAGCATTATGGTCTATCGTGCCCAACTGGGAGCTGCTCAGCCTACAGATGTTTTTGTCCCTATCCTGCTGGCGACCTTTTTTTCTACACTTGCCGGTATTATTGCAGTAAGCTTATACCAGCGCATCAACTTGCTGAACCGGACTATTCTGTTATTCCTAGGTGGTACAAGCCTAGTTATTGCAGGTATTATTTATTTCTTCAGCATGCTGTCACGTCAGCAAATCGATATATATTCTACAACTACAGCCAATGTATTCTTGTTTGTCATTATCATCGGTTTCATAGTTGCCGGCATGAGAAAGAAAATTAATGTATACGACGCTTTTGTAGAAGGAGCCAAAGAAGGGTTTACTACTGCCGTACGTATCATTCCTTATCTGGTAGCCATTTTAGTAGCCATCGGAGTCTTCCGTGTTTCCGGATGCATGGACTATTTGATAGAAGGTATAGCCAACTTGGTGAGCTTATGCGGCATCAATAGTGATTTTGTAGGGGCACTGCCTACAGCACTGATGAACCATTAAGTGGTAGTGGAGCTCGCGGGCTAATGGTAGATGCCATGAACACATACGGAGCCGACTCTTTTGTAGGACGGTTATCTTGCATCTTTCAGGGATCTACCGATACTACGTTCTATATTCTCGCCGTTTATTTCGGAAGTGTGGGAGTTGTCCGTACACGCCATGCCGTACCATGCGGATTACTCGCCGATCTGGCTGGTATCATAGCCGCAATTCTTATTTGCTATTTATTCTTTAACTAATATACGATATGATTACTTATCAAACTGAAGGGGTAGAAATGCCCGCTATCAAAAAGCGCGAAACCACAGCGTGGATAAAAGCTGTTGCAGAAACTTACGGGAAAAAAGTAGGTGAAATAGCTTACATTTTCTGTTCTGATGAAAAGATTCTGGAAGTAAACTGTCAGTATCTTCAGCACGATTACTACACCGACATTATTACGTTCGACTATTGTGAAGGGAACCGGATTGCAGGCGATTTATTTATTAGTCTTGATACAGTCCGTACCAACGCAGAGCAATTTGGGGCAACTTACGAAACAGAGTTGCACCGCGTCATTATTCACGGTATTCTGCATCTGTGTGGCATAAACGATAAAGGTCCGGGAGAACGTGAAATCATGGAAGCTGCCGAAAATAAGGCACTCGATTTGCTGAAAGATTTTCAATAATTCCATTCGGAATCTATTCAAGACCTATTACCTGAGCACATTCCTAATTCGGGTAGGACTGCTGAAAATTTCCGCTGTTGTTTTCTTAAATTCATGCTGACATTTCTAAAAAACATCGGCATGAATCAGGGAAAACAACAGCGGATTTTATTTCATACTTTTCAGTTCTTTACTCCCTCCTCTCCTTTCCTCTTTACTATAACTCTTTTTACGAACCTGAATCAAAGCTAAGCCACTAATTTTTCGTATTTTTGCAACAGATATAAAAACAAAAGATTAATGGACTTTAAGTATGACGTTATTGTTATAGGAGCCGGACATGCCGGCTGCGAAGCCGCTGCGGCAGCAGCTAACCTTGGCTCGAAAACCTGTCTGATCACAATGGATATGAATAAGATCGGACAGATGAGCTGTAACCCTGCCGTGGAGGAATCGCCAAAGGTCAGATTGTTCGGGAAATCGACGCACTCGGCGGATATATGGGATTGGTAACAGACCGCACAGCAATTCAGTTCCGCATGCTGAACCGTTCCAAAGGTCCTGCCATGTGGAGTCCACGTGCACAGTGCGACCGAGGTAAATTCATCTGGGCATGGCGCGAAATTCTGGAGAACATTCCCAACCTCCATATTTGGCAAGATACAGTAGAGGAATTATTAGTAGAAAATGGTGAAGTAACCGGATTGGTTACATGCTGGGGAGTAACTTTCCATGCCAAATGTATTATTCTTACAGCCGGTACTTTCTTAAACGGCTTAATGCATATCGGACACAAGATGCTTGCCGGAGGACGTTGTGCAGAACCAGCATCCTATCATCTGACAGAATCCATTACACGCCATGGCATTACTGCCGACGAATGAAAACAGGTACTCCGGTTCGTATTGATGCACGAAGTGTAGACTTCAGCCTGATGGAAACACAGGATGGAGAAAATGATTTTCACCGTTTCTCTTTCATCAGCGAGCCCAGACAGCTCAAGCAGCTTCAATGCTGGACATGCTATACTAACGAGGAAGTACACGAAGTATTGCGTAGCGGATTGGCCGACTCTCCCCTTTTCAATGGACAAATTCAGAGCATAGGACCTCGCTATTGCCCAAGTATCGAAACAAAGATTGTGACTTTCCCCGATAAGCCACAGCATCAGTTGTTCCTTGAGCCGGAAGGAGAAACCACACAAGAACTTTATCTAAACGGATTCTCCTCTTCACTTCCAATGGATATACAGTTCGCTGCGTTAAAGAAGATTCCTTGCTTCAGAAACATCGTTGCCTATCGCCCGGGATATGCTATCGAATACGACTATTTCGATCCGACACAGCTTAAGCATACATTAGAATCGAAAGTCGTAAAGAACCTATCTTTGCCGGACAAGTAAACGGGACAACCGGATACGAAGAAGCCGGAGGACAAGGTATCATTGCTGGTATCAATGCACACATTAATTGTCATGGAGATGAACCATTCGTACTTGGACGCGACGAAGCATACATCGGAGTATTGATTGACGACCTGGTAACAAAAGGTGTAGACGAACCTTACAGAATGTTTACCTCACGTGCAGAATATAGAATTCTGCTCCGTCAAGACGATGCCGACATGCGTCTGACAGAACGCTCATATAAACTAGGTCTGGCAAGTAAAGAACGCTACGACAGACTTTGCCAGAAGCGAGAAGAAATACAGCGGTTGGTTGAGTTTGCAAAAACCTACTCCATCAAGGCAGATAAGATAAACGACGCTTTAGAGGGACTTGGAACAGCCCGGCTTACTCATGGCTGCAAACTGATAGAGTTGCTTAGTCGTCCGCAAATCACTATCGAGAATATTGCCCCGCATGTGCCATCTTTCCAAGCTGCACTCGACAAGGTAACCGACCGGAAAGAAGAAACAATTGAGGCAGCAGAAGTGTTAATCAAATACCAAGGCTATATCGATCGTGAACGAATGATAGCAGACAAGATACATCGCTTGGAAGCCATCCGTATCAAAGGAAAGTTTGACTATGCCAACTTGAACTCTCTGTCAACAGAAGCCCGTCAGAAGCTCATAAAAATAGATCCGGAAACACTGGCGCAAGCAAGCCGTATACCAGGTATTTCTCCAAGCGACATCAATGTGCTTCTCGTGTTACTGGGACGCTAAAGCAAGCATGTTTCACGTGAAACAACAAGTTTAAGAAACAAACATAAATTACTGGATATGAATAAAGAAACATTAAAGAAAAACCTCCGTGAGATACCAGACTTCCCTATTCCGGGAATATTGTTCTACGACTCACTACATTGTTTAAAAATGCCGAGTGCCTCCAAGGGATGATTGACGAACTATACGAAATGTATAAGGATAAAGGCATCACAAAGGTAGTCGGTATCGAATCTAGAGGCTTCATTTTGGGAGGTGCTTTAGCTGCCAGATTAGGAGCCGGATTCATCATGCAAGAAAGCCAGGAAAACTTCCTGCAGAAGTGGTAGAAGAAACTTATGCAAAAGAATATGGGACTGACACCATACAGATACATAAAGATGCTATTAATGAAAATGACATCGTCTTGTTGCACGATGATTTGCTGGCAACCGGAGGAACCATGGCTGCAACCTATCGCTTAGTAAAAAGATGCGGTGCTAAACAGGCATTTGTAAATTTTGTAATCGAGCTGAAAGGATTAAACGGTAGAAAAGCATTTACCGACGATGTAGAAGTGACCACGCTGTTGCAACTTTAAAAGGCTGCTCAGCCGGACGGACATATAAGAGTTTAATATCTCCTATTCACAATAAATAAGGAAAAGAAGAATCCGGCAAATACATTTTTGTATATGCCGGATTCTTCTTTTATAGAAATCCTTAAACGTACAAGCTATAACATGGAAGAACTTAGTACAAACGAATACCTTCGAGGAATCGTATTAAATTTGCCAAGCACTCCCGGCATCTATCAATACCTCAACAAAGAAGGAGTGATTATTTATGTTGGGAAAGCAAAAAATTTGAAATCGGCGTGTATATTCGTATTTTTCAAAAGAGCATCAATCTGCCAAGACACGTATATTAGTCAGCAAGATTGCAGACATCCGCTATATTGTTGTAAATACAGAAGAAGATGCCCTGCTCTTGGAAAATAACCTTATCAAGAAATACAAGCCTCGCTATAATGTCTTGCTGAAAGATGATAAAAGCTATCCATCTATCTGCGTCAGCAACGAGTATTTTCCACGGGTATTCAAGACAAGGCAAATTATCCGGAACGGTTCTACCTACTATGGTCCATACAGTCATATTCCTTCTATGCAAGCTGTGCTAGATCTGATAAAGAAACTATATCCGCTCCGCACCTGTCATCTGGCACTAACCCCCGAAAACATTCGTCAGGGGAAATTCAATGTTTGCCTGGAATACCACATCAAGAACTGCAAAGGTCCATGTATCGGGATGCAATCTCACGATGAATATATGGATAATATAGCCCAAGTAAAAGAGATTTTAAAGGGAAATACTCAGGCTATAAGCGACGCACTGATGAAAGAAATGATGTCACTCGCAGAGGAGATGAAATTTGAAGAAGCTCAAAAAGTAAAAGAAAAATATGAACTAATAGAAAGCTATCGGGCAAAGAGTGAAGTCGTAAGTTCCATTCTTCATAACATAGATGTATTCTCTATCGAAATGGACGAAAATTCGGCCTACATAAACTATTTGCACATCACAAACGGATGCATAAACCAGGCGTTCACATTCGAGTATAAGAAACGTCTGAATGAAACAAAGGAAGAGCTGCTCCAGCTTGGAATTATTGAAATGAGAGAACGGTATAAAAGCTGCTCTCGCGAAATTATCGTACCTTTCGAACTAGATATGGAACTGAATAACGTAACATTTACCATACCGCAACGAGGCGATAAGAAACATCTGCTTGAGCTTTCTCTTCTCAATGTAAAACAATACAAAGTAGACCGACTTAAACAAGCCGAGAAACTGAATCCGGAACAGCGGAGCGTTCGCCTCTTAAAAGAAATTCAGGAGCAGCTGCAAATGGACAAAATGCCTATGCATATTGAATGCTTCGACAACTCAAACATACAAGGTTCCGATGCAGTAGCGGCATGCGTAGTATTTAAGAAGGCACGTCCCAGCAAAAAAGACTACCGCAAATACAATATCAAGACCGTAGTCGGACCGGATGATTATGCCTCTATGCAGGAAGTAGTACGCCGGAGATATTCCCGCATACTCGAAGAACAAGGAGAACTACCAGACCTAATTCTGACCGATGGTGGAAAAGGCCAGATGGAAGTTGTAAGACAAGTAATAGAAGACGAATTAAAATTACAGATTCCTATTGCCGGACTTGCCAAAAACAACAAGCACCGCACTTCGGAAGTTCTGTTCGGATTTCCACCGATGACTATAGGAATAAAACAAGGCACTCCCCTTTTTCATCTCCTCGAAAACATACAAGACGAGGTACACCGTTTTGCCATTACTTTCCATCGCGACAAGCGTAGCAAGAGTCAAATAGCTTCTGCATTAGACGGGATAAAAGGCATAGGAGAAAAGCGCAAAACAGCCCTACTGAAAGAATTCAAGAGTGTGGCAAGAATCAAGCAGGCAACTGTCGAAGAACTTGCAGCAGTAATCGGAGAAGCCGCAGCAAAAAGCGTAAAAGAGGCCCTATAAAAAAGCTCTGCGAAATGACATACCAAGTCTTTCCGCAGAGCGATTATAAATATCAATATCACCCATTTCACAGTCGGCAGAATCCTACTTCCACAAAGATACAATTAAATTAAGCGATACATTTGTCATTCTTACAATTTATTCTATCATTATACTGAATATTTTTCTATCTTTGTAGAAAGTATATGTTTATATGAGAGTAGTTATTCAGCGCGTAAGTCATGCTTCCGTCACGATTAATGGAACATGCAAATCAGCTATAAAGAAGGATTCCTCGTTCTTTTAGGAATAGAAGAAGCCGACAATCAGGAAGACGCCGACTGGTTATGTAAAAAAATCATCGGACTGAGAGTTTTCGACGATGAAAACGGAGTTATGAATAAATCGATTCTTGAGGCAGGAGGTGATATTTTGGTAGTAAGCCAATTCACCCTGATGGCTTCGACCAAGAAAGGGAACCGCCCGTCGTATATCCGTGCAGCCCGCCACGAGACAGCAATTCCACTATACGAATATTTCTGCAACGAACTTAGCATCGGGCTAGGCAAACAAGTAGGAACCGGTGAATTTGGAGCCGACATGAAAGTTGAATTGTTGAACGACGGTCCTGTTACAATCTGCATGGACACCAAAAACAAGGAATAAAGATGACATTGGAAGAAGCACAAAAAACAGTAGACAACTGGATAAAAACATATGGTGTACGCTATTTCAGCGAGCTGACCAACATGGCTGTACTCACCGAAGAAGTAGGAGAATTGGCACGTGTCATGTCACGCAAATATGGTGACCAGTCATTCAAACCGGGAGAAAAAGATAACCTCGACGATGAAATGGCCGATGTATTATGGGTGCTGATCTGTCTGGCAAACCAGACGGGAGTAAACTTAACAGAAGCATTTCAACGGAACCTGAAAAAAAAGATCAACAGAGATAAAGAAAGACATAAAAACAACCCCAAATTATAAGCATTATGAAGTACAATCACGAACATGAATGTGGATGTGGAGGCGAACAATCACCACCACGACCACGAATGTAACTGCGGAAACGAACATCATCACGAACATGAATGTGAATGCAACTGTGACGATGATGCCTGCGACTGCGGCTGCGAAGATGAAGATACAGAAAATCTGCACCAGCCAGATAAATATAATGAAGCATTAAGCAAATACAATACGGTTTTAAAAGATGAAGAAGTAGCTGCACAAACAGCCCATATCATCGAAAAATACGTAAAGGAAAACGATACCGTAGAAGTGAAAAAATTCCTTTTCCACTGTATTGACCTTACTACTTTAAAATGCACAGACAGCGAACCGAGCGTAATGAAGTTTACGCAACATGTCAATGACTTTGTGGATGCATATCCCGAACTTGATAACGTAGCCGCAATCTGTGTATATCCCAACATGGCCGAAATCGTAAACGATACACTGGAAGCTGACAACGTAAAAATCGCCTGCGTATCGGGAGGATTTCCTTCTTCACAAACATTCACCGAAGTAAAGGTTGCCGAAACAGCTATGGCACTTCATGCAGGAGCCGATGAAATAGACATCGTGATTTCTGTAGGCAAATTCCTGAGTGGTGACTACGAAGGTATGTGTGACGAAATAGAAGAATTGAAAGAAGTATGCGGAGATAAACACTTGAAAGCAATCTTGGAAACTGGTGCACTGGGCAGTGCTTCGAATATAAAGAAAGCCTCTATCCTGTCAATGTATTCAGGAGCCGATTTCATCAAGACATCTACCGGAAAGGAAAATCCGGCCGCAACTCCCGAAGCAGCATACGCAATGTGCCAGCCATCAAGGAATACTTCCTCGAAACCGGCCGTAAAGTAGGTTTTAAGCCCGCAGGAGGGATTAACACCGTACACGACGCATTAGTATACTATACAATAGTAAAAGAGGTCTTAGGCAAAGAATGGCTGACTAACGAGCTCTTCCGTCTGGGAACAAGCCGCCTTGCTAACCTGCTATTATCGGACATTGTAGGAAAAGAAACAAAGTTTTTCTAATTTAAATACGCGAAGGGCACGAAGATTCATCTTAGTAATGTTTCTCCGTGCCCTTGTTCTTTATATAACCTCAAGCTTTAGTTCGCCACAAGTCGCCCGTTCTCCCAGTGTTGATTCAGGATAACAGGAGGAGCTGTCGGCTCATGCTTTGCCTGTACAGAAATACTCCGCGAACGTCCCTGACGGTTTAAATCCCAACCGACAAATTCTTCATAGTCGAACTGCCAGCTCTCTCCATAAGCTAACTTATGGATACGGTTATAAATCGCCTCACGCGAAGGAGCATTGAAGCCTCCCACATTTGCATCCATGATACTGGTTTCCGTAGGACGATATGCGCCCTTATAATAAGTACAAGCTCCTTCAAACACACCTATGCCCTCACTCGCATAACGAGAGTCGGATATAACTTGCTCCATACCACACTGTTCGGATCGCTTGTATAATCTACATTTCTTCCCCATCCATAATGATTTCGGGAATTAATATTATCAGAAATCTCACTTAATGGAATCGTACCCTGACTCTCATAATAATATTCATCCAGCAGTTTAGCAAATCCATGCCCACCCGCTTCATGATGAAGGACACATGCCAGTTCTTCATCACTTGTGCCAATCGGGAAATAGGCAATTCCATATCCTCTGCCATAATCACCTTGATAAGCTGTACTCGTTCCAAAATAACAAGTACCTGCATACTTAGCCGAATTCATCATAACAATAATCAGCACCTCATTCATCAGTGGACCGGTCATTCCCGGGCAGGTTGAAGCATACTGCATACATTTGTTGTTATCTCCTCCTACATGTGTTCCACTGCCGAAATAACCGGAAAATGCCGTACTTCCACCATCTATATATCCTTCATTCTGGGAAACGGCCGTCACGTAATATACATTAAACAGATTCCGGAAAGAGGCATAAGGCTTCTCACTGAAGAAGGCATCGGCTGCTGTCCGCATAACCTTTTCATACGTGCCGTCGGCAACCTGCCTGTCCAGAAAAAGCATCCCCCATCAATACCACATTAATGCCGTTTCCTTCGGAAGCCTTTTGTAAGGTATACACCTTTCCATCCTCCGAAAAATCGGAAGATTCGTACGGTAAATCTCCCTCACCCAAGATTTCTTTCAAGAAGTCAGGAAGCAAATTTCTCGATGTTACACTACTATGAAATATCAATTTACCATTCTCATCGAAAGCCATAATAGTAGGGAAACCAGTAAATGAAATAACGCCCGGATTAGATAGCAGCGTAGGCCATTCCATATTATAACTTTCTATCATATTGAGTGCATCAGGATTGTTTGTTCCATCATGACAAAACCCGATGATTTCTAAAGAATGATTTTTATATCGCTGATAAATAGATGATACTGTAGGATGGAAAGCCTCACTGAAAGGACACCATGAAGCCCAGATATAATACAACGTTACCTTATGAGAGGCTACAATAGAAGTAGAATTTATTGTATTTCCCTTATAATCAGTTGCAGTAAAATCGGGCATATACAGATTAAATGTATCGAAGTTAAATCCGCCCGGAGAATTTTGTCCTATACAAACCCAACCACTTTTCTGCCACCAGGAAGAAGAAGTAACAGCCTGAGGTAAATCACCCGACAGCATATTCTTGCCAAAGTTCATATACTCCAACGAAGTCAATCTGCCAAGAGATTCAGGTACTGTACCAGTCAGTTGATTATTGCTCAGATAACTATACACCAGATTTTGCATATTGCCCAACTCAGATGGCAATCCTCCAGTCAACTGATTCTGAGATAAATCTAAATTTCTGAGTTCTGTCAGTTTCCCTATAGAAACAGGTATCTCTCCCGTCAACTCATTATTATACAAATTCAGAGTCCATAATACTTCAAGATTTCCAATTTCATCCGGTAAACTTCCAGTCAGATTATTCGAAGACAAGTCAATTGACATAACTCTGCCCTGATAATCTGTATAAACGCCATACCATTCTGACAAATCAGCATCCGAGCACCAGTTCGAATTGTTCGTCCATGCATCGCCGTTTGTAGCATCGTACAATGCAATCAAAATATCTCTTTCTGTCATCTCATCCTGTTCCAGCAAGTCGTTTGTATCAACAGCCGAGAAACTGGTTATAACAGAGCGGCCACCGTAATACTCCGTTCTGTTGCCTTAGTCAATGTCTGTTGCTGACCGTTTACAGTTCCTGTAATCTTAAAAGTCATACCTTTGCTGAAGACCTGAGGTGGAACAACAAAATAGAACGAAGTAGTTTGTGAAGGAGATAAGGTAACATTTCCCTGAAGTACAATTTCACCGTAACTCTCCTGCCCTCCCCCTGAAAGGCGAAACTCCGGAGCGTCCGATGCAATGTTAACCGAACCAAGTCCGGCTACAGCTTCTCCATTTTTGCCTGACAAAGAGATAGACTGAATATTCATGTTTCCTTTCAGGTTTAGACGTACCAGTCCGCAAACCTGCAAAAAGCGGAAAGAATTGGTGGTACTCTGAGCACCATCGGACATACACCGGAAGCAAAACTGTCGAAGTTAAACGACTGTTCCGCCGGAAGACGGAAAGAAACATTCGTACCAGATATCATGGCATCTGCCGCATACGGATAAAAGGCATAAAACGTATTACCTCTGACGGGCTTGCTGCTTTCGAACTGAGCCTCGTCACCCGACATGCCTGTCAAATCATAACGGGCTATAGAATCGGAAACATCACTGAAAATACCAATCGCGTCTCCATTCTCCCATATTACAGAGTTACCCGAAAGAGATGTACGGCTCTTCACAACCGATGATGTCGTAGCACGAACCGACTTCAGGCTTTTATCCTGATCTTTAAAAGACACCAGATCATCTTGCTGGCATCCGGCAAGTAACAACAGAAATATACCTAAAAAAAGAGTTATATGCTTCATAATTTACTGTGTTTTTCAAGATTATTACCAGTCTTCTTCATTCTCTGTAAAGTCTTCTATACTTCCACCTGCAGAAGGCGTTTCTTCCTTTTTCCCAGCCTGAGTTATTTCTATAACACGAACAAGTTCCGCAGCCCGGACTGTCACATTTCCTTTCCTCTGGGAAGTCGAGGTATTTGCCCCAATAACAATTAAGTTACCATCTACGCTAATCCAACTGTTATCGCTGCATGTGAATGTATATTGGGTATTACTGTTAACGGTAAAAGTGAATTTTCCTCCCTCGGCAGTCGCAGAAATATTCGAAGGAGATACGTCCAGATAGACAGCTTCACCTTTCTGAACGACCTGTACCGTACGCACCAGACTACCGTCTTCGGATGTGACCGTGATTGTCGCTTCACGGGAAGAAGTCGATTCGTTGGCACTTACCGTAAATACAATTTCGTCTGAACTTCCCGACACAGCCTGAACCATCCAGTCTGCATCCGTATTTACCCGATAAGGTACATTCGCTTTTACAGTAAAACGAACCGTACCACCCTCTGGCAAAATATTAAAATGCTCTTGTGATACGACTAAATAGGGGGCCTCTTCCTTACCCTTTTGCATTACTTTTACCGTACGTTCTACACCATTTCCAGAGAGTATAATATTACCCTCACGCATAGCCGATCCGGTATTTTCTTCTACACTAAAATGCAAGGTCGACTGCTCCATTCCTCTGCCAACTACCTGCTTCAGCCAGCTGACGTCTGTCGTTACATCATAGCTAATATTCGCACTGACGTCAAATGAAAAAGTTCCGGATTCCGGTTCACAGATGATAGGATCTGAAGGAACAAGTATTTCGTCGGCAGCATATTGCCGGATAGTAAGCGTATCTGATATCGATTCCGTTTCATCAATGAAAACGAACCGTGCCTCACGCATATCATACGTATCATTAGGCTGTACCGCGAAATGAAGCGTGTGCGTAGAAACAGCTCTCGAAGTGATCTCGCTTACCCATGTATATTCTGTCACAGGCTTACATATATATGAAACACTCGACTGCAACTGCACGTCTACTGTACCTCCCAAGGCCCCTACTTCAACCATATCTTCGGAGAGAAGCAACACTTCTTTTTCTTTCCCCTCCTGATAAATCCGTACAGTTTCCTGCAATTCTCCACTTCGCACAAGAATGCTTCCGCTACGCTTTTCATAGCCGTCATTCGCCAAAATGCGGAAACTTAATACCGACTTTTCAAGACTGCGTGTCGAAATCTGCTCAATCCATGTATCCGAAACCTCCACCTCGAATGTCACATTGGCTTCTACCTCCACCTCTATAAGAAATTCTCCGGCAGAGAGTTCATAACTTTGGCGTGAAACAATCAAAGCATCTTTCTGCTTCTGAGAAACAACAATCGTTTCCCGACTGTCACCGCAGTCCAGAAAAACAGAAGCAGTACGCTCATCTGTACCATCATTCGCGGCAACCGAAATAGTGACCGATGCTTCTCCGGCCTTACCTGATGTAGGAGAAACGGTAATCCAACTGGAAGCACGTACATTGCCAACCGTAGCTTTCCAATCGGCAGTAGATGTAAAATGTAATGTTACAGTTCCGCCAGAAGCATCCAACAATGGATGTTTATCGGTACCTTCTGCAAGTGTAATCTCAGCTTCTGGAGCTTCAGGTTCATCAGACAGATTAACTTTCTCTTCTCCCCTACAAGCTACCAATACCACCGACAACAATACAAATAGAGCTTTTTGCATGCAATGCATTTTACCCCAACGAAACAAAGTGTCCATAGATTTAAGGTTTTTAATTGTGAAAATTTTTCTTATAACATAAAAGATATAACTGAGGCTTAAATTATATATTTTTTACCACTAATCAAAGATTTTTATCATATTTTCTTTACAAAATAAATAGAAATACAGTATTATCTAGGAAATATATACAGATGTATTTCATTTTATATAAGTGAGATAAAGAATAGAATAGAAAATCATAGCTGAAAAATCCGACCAGACAGAAAATTACAATAAAATATATATTATTTACCAATACACACCCTACACTATCGTATCAAAAATTTATTTTATGCAAAGATTCACCCCAATAAATCAAGAAATCTTTCCCAATTTATGCTCAAGAATGCCCCAAAACATCCTGATATTTTTAGAAAATTTGTACAAAAAAAATCCCTTTATTCACGTTGTTTTCAAGTAAATAACAACATGAGTAAAGGGACATTTCTTTATATCAAAGATTATTCGAGATCTCGTTACAATAATAGAAATATTATTTATTCCGCTTAATCACATAGTCAATATAGCTGTAAGTGCCGTACGGACTGCTTCATCTGCTGCTTCAGGAAGCAGGGCCAATGCTTTGTTACGGTAATCATACATCACCTGTTCCGCATAAGTGATACCTCCCTCCTGCTTCACATAATCTACAAAGCTGGCAATTTCCTCCTTCGAAGCACTTAGTGAACGGATACGCAATGCGAGTTCTTTCTTTTCTTCATTGGCACAAGTATTCAATACATGCAGTGCCGGAAGAGTCAGCTTACCTTCCATCATATCATTTCCAGTAGGCTTACCCAGCTCTTCATTATCGAAGTAATCGAAAACATCATCTTTTATCTGAAAGGCAATACCTATCATTTCACCAAAAAGAACAGCCTTCTCCACTTCATCTTTCGGGGCATTTACAGAAATAGCTCCACTCTCTGCACTTGCAGTAAACAGGGCTGCTGTCTTTTTACGGATAACGTCAAAATAAATCTCTTCCGAAAAATCACGGTTACTGATATTCACCAGCTGAATAATCTCTCCTTCCGATAAATCCTGTCCCAAACGTGCTACCAGGCCGACCAGTTCAATATGATTGGTATATGAAGCATGACGCAGACTGGTTGCCAGCATATAGTCGCCTACCAGCACAGAAACCTTATTGTCATACAATGCATTAACCGACGACTGTCCCCGACGTTTGTTACTCTCGTCTACCACATCATCGTGTACCAGACTGGCAGTATGAAGCAACTCGAGCGAAAGCGCAGCATGAAGGTGGAATCGTTAATTCCACCATAAAGTTTTGCCATAAGCAAAACAGAATAGGACGCATCATCTTTCCGTTCCTCTGCTTGATATAGCCTAAAACTTCGTCTAATAGCGGGGTAGAACTTTTCAGTGAGGCATCGAAAAGAGCCTTAAATTCGCTTAATTCCTTTTCTATGGGTTTCTTGATTACTTCTAATTTATCCATGGAGATTTATTTGGGTACAAAAGTAATAATAAAACAGCGAATACGGTATTTTTTTGTACTTTTACGTAGAAAACTTAATAATTTTACACGAATGGAAAAACTGTTTCTACTCGATGCGTACGCACTTATCTACCGCGCGTACTATGCTTTTATCAAAAATCCGCGTATCAATTCTAAAGGTTTCAATACATCTGCTATCATGGGATTTGTCAATACACTGGAGGATGTACTGAAAAAAGAGAACCCTACTCATATAGGTATTGCATTTGATCCGGCCGACCTACATTCCGTCACGAAGCTTTCGAGCAGTATAAGGCTCAGCGTGAGGAAACTCCCGAAGCAATTCGTCTTTCTGTTCCTATCATTAAGGATATTATCCGCGCTTATCGTATTCCTATTCTTGAGGTAAGTGGTTACGAAGCGGACGACGTAATTGGTACACTCGCAACCGAAGCGGGAAAACGAGGTATTACGACATACATGATGACTCCAGATAAAGACTACGGGCAATTGGTTTCGGAAAATGTATTCATGTATCGCCCTAAATATGGCGACAAAGAATTTGAAGTCATGGGGGTAAACGAAATCAAAGCAAAATTCGATATTGAATCACCCTCACAGGTTATCGATATGTTGGGACTTATGGGAGATACGGCCGACAACATTCCGGGATGTCCGGGAGTCGGAGAGAAAACAGCACAAAAGTTAATTGCCCAGTTCGGCAGCATCGAAAACCTGCTTGCCAACACCGACCAGTTGAAAGGAGCTATCAAAACAAAAGTAGAGAATAACCGCGAGCAGATTACTTTTTCCAAATTCCTCGCAACAATCAAAACGGATGTTCCCATCTCACTAGATATGGAAGCCTTGAAACGGGAACAACCCGATGAAGAAGAACTCCGTAAAATTTTTGAGGAACTAGAGTTCCGTACTCTGCTGGATCGTATACTCAAAACTGAAAAGAAAACTGCCGCTCCTTCGGCTCCTGTACAAAGCGATCTCTTTGGATTTTTTGCGGGCGAGAATACAGACGAGCCAAAAAATTCAAATCTCACGCGGTTAGAAGACCTTGATTTCGACTACCAACTACTTGATTCAGAGGAGAAAATAGACGATTTTTTACAAATAATCGTTACAAAAGATTTTTTCAGTCTAGATACGGAAACCACAGGAACCGACCCAATTACTGCAGACTGGTAGGATGAGCTTCAGCTTTGCCGAAAATCAGGCATTTTATGTACCTGTTCCGGCAAATCGTGAAGAAGCGTTGGCAATAGTTAAAAAATTAAAACCGGTCATAGAAAATGAGAAAACACTGAAAATCGGACAGAATATAAAATACGATATGCTTGTACTGGGTAATTATGGTATCGAGGTCCGTGGCCCGATGTTCGACACCATGATTGCTCATTATGTACTTCAGCCTGAACTTCACCACGGCATGGATTACCTGGCCGAAGTATATCTGAAATATGAAACGATAAAAATAGAAGAGCTGATAGGTCCGAAAGGAAAGAATCAGAAAAACATGCGCGATCTCTCTCCTACTTCTGTCTACAAATATGCATGTGAGGATGCTGATGTTACACTGAAACTGAAAAAGGTATTAGAGAAAGATTGATAGAAAATAATGTGAACGAACTGTTCCAGACTATCGAAATGCCGTTGGTTCCTGTCCTTGCATATATGGAACGCAACGGGGTACGCATTGACACCGAAGCCTTGAAAGAAACATCACAGCATTTTACTGCACGTATGAAGCAGCTTGAAGAGGAAGTACATCAGCTTGCCGGAATGGAATTTAATATTGCTTCGCCCAAACAAGTAGGAGAAGTACTGTTCGACCGTCTGAAAATTACAGACAAAGCTAAAAAGACCAAGACCGGCCAATATGTTACTTCCGAAGAAGTATTAGAAAGTCTACGAGGAAAGCATGAAATTGTAGGAAAAATACTGGAACATCGTGGACTGAAGAAGTTACTGGGAACCTATATTGATGCACTTCCCTTACTAATCAACCCCAAGACGGGACATATACATACTTCATTCAATCAGACTGTTACGGCTACAGGCCGACTTAGTTCGAGCAACCCTAACCTGCAAAATATTCCTATCCGTAATGAGGATGGAAAAGAGATTCGACGCGCCTTTATTCCTGACGAAGGCTGTGAATTCTTTTCTGCCGACTACTCACAAATCGAGCTGCGTATCATGGCTCATCTGAGTGGGGACCCTCACATGATAGAAGCTTTCCAGAAAGGACAGGATATTCATGCTGCTACTGCTGCCAAGATATATAAGGAGAAACTGGAAGATGTAACCCGCGAACAGAGAAGTAAAGCTAAAACAGCTAACTTCGGTATTATATATGGTATATCAGTATTCGGACTGGCAGAACGACTGAACATCGAACGTAAAGAAGCCAAAGAACTTATAGACGGATATTTCGAAAACTATCCGCATGTAAAAGAATATATGGATCAAAGTATCCGTCTGGCACAAGAAAAAGGATATATCGAAACTATATTCAAGCGTAAGCGCTACCTGCCTGATATCAATTCACGCAATGCTGTGGTCCGTGGGTATGCAGAACGAAACGCAATCAATGCTCCTATACAAGGAAGTGCTGCTGATATTATCAAAGTGGCAATGATTCGTATATACAAACGCTTCATGGAAGAGGGTATTCGTTCCAAAATGATTCTTCAGGTACACGATGAATTAAATTTCAGCGTCGTGCCCGAAGAAAAGGAAAAAGTACAGCATATTGTGATTTCGGAAATGGAAGCAGCTTACAAAATGAAAGTTCCTTTGCAGGCAGACTGTGATTGGGGTAAGAACTGGTTGGAAGCACATTGATATTTTGAATTGTTAAGATATCTTTAAATGGCAACAAATTGCTAAAATATTCATTTTTTTCTTGCCAAAAAGTTAGCAACATCAAAAGGTATTACTAATTTTGCAGCGTAATCAAAAACAAAAAGATAGTAACACCTTAAAATTAAAAAAATATGAAAAAAATGAATTTACTCAAGAGTTTATTTGTAACAGTATTTGTTTTCGCTGCTAACCTTACAGTTTTTGCTAGCAACCCAGAAACTGAGTTGATATACAATACTGAGGAAATAGATGGAGTAAAGATGTCGGAAACTGTATATAAAATGAATGAAGGTATTCTGACAAACTTTGAGAAATATAACTATAAATACAACGATAAGAAACAAGTTGTAGAAAACGTGTTACAGAAGTGGGACGAAGGTAGAGGAACATGGCGTAACCATATGTGTATCAAATATACATATAATGAAAACAGCACCACAATCCAATACTACAAATGGAACAAAAATAAGAAAGATTACATTCTCGTTCCGGAAATGACTGTAACTATGGACATGTAAAAACAACATACAAAAAAACAATATTTTTCATAAACTCTCTAGTAAAAGAGGTACTTCGTGAGAAGTGCCTCTTTTTTTATTTCTTCTTCTAATCAGACAATCTATTTTGCAAAAAACATAACAATCTGTTACTAAAAACAAGATAAGAATATATCAACTTTTCCGAAAAAATTATTTTTTTAGTAAATGACAAAAAGAATGACTACCTTTGCAAACTGAAATACAATCTGATAATTAATAAGGAAATATATAAGTTTTATGGCATTACAATGTGGCATTGTCGGTTTGCCCAATGTAGGAAAATCGACTCTTTTCAACTGTTTATCGAATGCAAAGGCTCAAGCAGCCAACTTCCCTTTCTGTACAATAGAACCTAACGTTGGTGTAATCACTGTTCCAGATGAACGTCTTAACAAATTGGCAGAATTGGTTATTCCCGACCGTATAGTACCTACAACTGTAGAAATTGTAGACATCGCAGGTCTGGTAAAAGGAGCCAGCAAAGGTGAAGGATTAGGAAATAAATTCTTGGCAAATATCCGTGAAACAGACGCAATTCTTCATGTACTGCGTTGTTTTGATGATGAAAATGTTACCCATGTCGACGGTAGTGTAGATCCTGTACGCGACAAAGAAATCATTGATACAGAGCTTCAGCTGAAGGACCTCGAAACAATAGAAAGCCGTATTCAAAAAGTACAGAAACAAGCTCAGACCGGAGGCGACAAAGTAGCTAAGCAAACTTATGAAGTACTGGTTCGCTACCGTGAAGCATTATTACAGGGAAAATCAGCACGTACCGTACAGTTCGAAACTAAAGACGAACAAAAGATCGCTCATGAACTTTTCCTGCTTACTTCCAAGCCTGTAATGTACGTATGTAATGTAGATGAAGCCAGTGCTGTAAATGGTAACAAATATGTAGAGCAAGTACGCGAAGCTGTCAAAGAAGAGGGAGCAGAAATATTAATTGTTGCAGCCAAGACAGAAGCCGACATTGCAGAACTTGAAACATACGAAGACCGTCAGATGTTCCTTCAGGAAGTGGGACTGGAAGAATCGGGAGTCAGTCGTCTGATTCGTTCAGCCTATAAGCTGCTGAATCTGGAAACCTATTTCACTGCTGGAAAGATGGAAGTCCGCGCATGGACATTCCATAAAGGATGGAAGGCTCCTCAATGTGCCGGAGTTATTCATACTGACTTCGAGAAAGGATTTATCCGTGCAGAAGTCATCAAGTACGACGACTTTATCAAATACGGTTCGGAAGCAGCTGTACGCGAGGCTGGTAAACTGAATGTAGAAGGAAAAGACTATATCGTAGAAGACGGAGACATCATGCATTTCCGCTTTAACGTATAATATACCATTTTAGAAAATCGGCCGCTCATCAGCGACCGATTTCTTTTTTTAATCCTAAAACAAAAAACCATGAACTATCTTATTATAGGTACTGGCGGCGTAGGAGGAAGTATCGCCGGATTTCTTGCTCTGGCAGGAAAAGAAGTCACATGCATTGCACGGGGAAAACACCTCGAGAATATCCGTAATTATGGGCTGCATCTGAAATCAGATTTGAAAGGCGAACACTATCTGAAAGTAAACGCCTGTACAACAGAAGAATATCAAGGGAAAGCAGATGTGATATTTGTCTGTGTAAAAGGATATTCCATCGACTCTGTCAAGGAGGTAATAGAACGTGCTTCAGCACCTCATACACTGGTTATTCCTATTTTAAATGTTTATGGTACAGGACCACGTATTGGTCGTTTGACACCTGAAGTAACTGTTCTCGATGGCTGTATCTACATCGTAGGATTTGTTTCAGGTGAAGGCGAAATCACTCAGATGGGAAGCATTTTCCGGCTGGTATTCGGAGCACGTCCGGAGCAGGGAGTTTCTCAGGAACGTATTGAAGCAATTGCAGAGGATGTCAGAAGTTGCGGTATCAAAGTCGATGTTTCCGATGATATCAACCGCGACACATTTATCAAATGGGCATTTATTTCGGCAATGGCATGTACTGGAGCATATCACGATGTACCAATGGGAGAAGTACAACACGAAGGCGAAGTACGAGATACATTTATCGGACTGTCCAGAGAAAGTGCAGAAATCGGACACAAGATGGGAATTTCTTATCCGGAAGATCCTGTTTCTTACAATTTGAAAGTAATAGATAAGCTCGACCCGCACAGTACAGCATCCATGCAAAAAGACCTTGCCCGAGGACATGCATCGGAGATACAAGGTATGTTGTTCGATATGATTGATTTGGGTGAGCGTTTGGGAATATCTATGCCTACCTATCAAAAAGTAGCTCAAAAATTCAAGAATAAATGAAACATATAGTAGATATTGAAACCTGGGAACGGAAAGACAACTACAACTTTTCCGTGGATTTGCGAATTCATGGATTGCTATCACCAGTGAAGTAGACTGTACTGAGCTTACAACCACGCCAAAGCCAACGGAAAATCATTTTTTCTGTATTATCTTTATGCCATATTGCGCGCTGCCAACGAGATAAAAGAGTTCCGTTATCGCTGGGATAAAAACGGACAAGTAGTCTATCATGATACAGTGGATGTCATTTCTCCTATTGCTGTACCCGGCAAAACATTTTATACGGTACGCATCCCTTATCATGTTGATTTCGAAGCATTTTATACCGAAGCCAGACACATTGTCACATCTATTCCTGAAGATGGTGATCCATACGGAACCGATAAAAGCATTTATAAACAAGGAGATTTTGATGTAATCCTGCTAAGTGCCACTCCAAAACTATATTTCACTTCGATAACCTACACCCAACAGGAAGTAGGACATCCGCTGGATTATCCGCTGATGAATGCCGGTAAGACCATCATACGCGAAGGCAAGCGTATCATGCCTATTGCACTGACTGTAAGTCATGCTTTTACAGACGGAGCACACATTTCACTTTTCTTTGAGAAAGTAGAACAATACCTCAAGGAAATCTGCAAATAATCATACACAAAAAACTACGGGACTTCATCCTATTCAGAACCAGCCTGAATCAATCATTCAGCAGTTCTTTTCGATTGGATGCAGTCCCGCAGATTATCAGTATTATTCACATTTCAAATAATCACAAAGCTTCTGTGTTGCCCTTGCCCGATGGCTGATTTTATTCTTTTCTTCATTGCCCATCTCGGCAAATGTTTCAGTATAACCTTCGGGGACAAAAACAGGATCATAGCCAAATCCTGAACAACCGCGTTTTTTTTCGATTATTTCGCCTTTTACAACTCCTTCGAAGAGATGCTCCGTTCCACCCTCGATCAGGCAAATAGCCGTACGGAATTGCGCTTTACGGTTGGTCTTTCCTTCCAGCTCTACAAGCAGTTTTTTCATATTAGCTTCCGAATCATGTCCTTCTCCTCCAGCATATCGGGCCGAATAGACTCCCGGAGCCCCTCCCAGGACCTCAACCTCCAGACCCGTATCGTCGGCAAAACAATCCAGACCATAGTTTTTATAAATATATTCAGCTTTCAGAGCAGCATTTCCCTCCAGCGTATCAGCGTTTCCGGAATATCTGCCTCACAATGGATATCCTTCAGACTCAGCACCTCTACCCTATCTCCCAATATGGCACGTATCTCATCCAACTTGTGTGCATTATTCGTTGCAAAAACCAGTTTCTTTTTCATAATCAATTTTATCTATCATATTTCTTCACAAAGATACACATACTCAGGCAACCATCCTCTACTTCCGTCTGCTATTTCGCTGCAAAACAGTCTTCCTCATTAATCGAGTAGGAGAACGGGATTAATTCCCGTTCCGACCTCTCACACCACCGTACGTGCCGTTCGGCATACGGCGGTTCCCTAATTAACCTTTAAACACAGGATGATAGTACATCTTAAAAGTAGGGTAACCAGCTCGAAGCAAACGCTCATCCGACAAAGCCGCCTGTACAGTGGGATGACTTGCCATTCGCCAGTATTTCATACGACAAAAGGCAGCCATTCGCACACGGCTCTCATCGGGAATAAGCTTCTTCAGATTTCGATACCGGGTTCGGACTCGTTTCCAAGACTTCCAAATACACATCCGTATGCGATGACGGAGCCAACCGTCCCATTCCTTTATCCTACTTTTGAGACCTGCAAACTTAAAATAGTTGAGCCAACCACGGATATACCAAGTCAAACGTTGTTTACGATATTCGGAGCTCCAGCCGTTATTACGGCTGGTGAGTTCACGTATCTTAATCTTCATCTTCTTGATACTATCGACATGGATGTAGAATTGGCATTTGCCATTTCTACGACCAAAGGCATAGGAAAGGAATTTGATGTCACGCATATAAGCAACATGGGTCTTATCCTTATTCACCTTTAGAAAAAGTTTCGTTTCAATAAAGGGAAGCAGATTATCCAATGTGCGTTGGGCGGAACGACGGCTTTTACAAAAGATGACCAAGTCATCAGCATACCGAACGAACAAATGCCCACGTCTCTCCAGTTCCTTGTCCAACTCATTAAGCATTATATTGCTTAATAAGGGGCTCAATGGACCACCTTGAGGAACTCCGACCGGACTGTCCTCTTTCTTGCCTCCTATAAGTTCAGATATTTATGAATCAGAGAAATGACACGACCGTCTTTGATGGTACGTGACAGGATTGCTATCAACTTACTATGGCAGACTGTATCAAAGAATTTCTCCAAATCCATATCGACCGTGAACACATAACCGGCAGAGATATATTCGCCACATTTTAATAACGCATCATGAGCACTACGATGAGGGCGGAAACCATAGCTGGCTGGTGAAAATTGAGGTTCATAAAGAGGTTGAAGCACTTGTGAGATGGCTTGCTGAATCAAACGGTCAACAACCGTGGGGATACCCAAGTTACGTGTCTTCCCATTCGACTTGGGAATCTCCACACGACGCACGGGGTTCGGATGGTAGTTACCATCATAAATGGAAGTTATTAGCTTATCCTTGTGGCAACGAAGATAAGGAAGCAACTCGTCCACTTCCATACGGTCAATGCCGCCACTACCCTTGTTACTCTTTACCTGTTTATAAGCAAGGTTTAGATTAGAAGGGGAAAGAATGTATTCCAATAACTCTCCTTTTTCATGTTTAATGGCTGTAAGATGATTTTCAGTTATCCCAATGAAAGTCTGCATACCAATCAGCACTTCAGGTTCCACCCTCTGCGCCGATCGGTCGGATAGAGTTTCTATGTTCTGCTTTCTTCCCATCATAAGGTAACATTCAGGTATCTTACATAATTATGGTTCAGCCCTTCCCCATTATGGTGAGTAACAGGTACTATGGCTTCGGCTGACTTCTCACGACAAATCTTGTTTCAACCAGATACAGTTGTGGTGCATCTGTCCGTGAGACCTCCCCAGATAAGAACGTACGCTTTCATCTCATATACCCTCTGATTCTACTACATAGGGATTCGGATAGTTATAGGACTTTATTTTGTTTAGCAAACTTGTCCTCCAAATGTAGCCTTATAATCAGTTTCTGTTCGTAGAGCCGAGAGTTTGCCGCCAGCTTCCTTCAGATTCCTCCTCGCGAAGGACACCCTTGCCTTGGGCTAACGATTCCCACTATCAGGCTCGTTCGGGACTTACACCCTATAGCGCACGCCCATGCTGGGCGTACTAAAAAAGTCCGGCTTCTTTACAGAAACCGGACTTCCACACATAGTCAGCCTATATTAATTCAAAATAATTTCGTCTACAAATAAGTATCCCGGATTACCTTTTCCACCATGCCATGCTGGAATACTCTTTTCCGACAAAGCTTTTACTTTGACATAACGTGTCTTTACCGGAGTAAAGTTCAAGGTATGTACGTAAATCTGGTTCGGATCAGTTTCCTTCATTGCCGGATAAGACTCTGAAGCGACCTGTTTGAATGCCTTATTATCATCCGAAACCTCAACAGAAATACCTCTGGCATCGAATATCCAGTCACCTTTTTCTACACAGGCACGCAATGTCATCGAACTGATTTCTGTTGCTTCTTTCAAGTCGATAACTGCCTCCATATCATTCTTATAAAACGCAATCCAATGACCAGTCTTATAATTGCGGTTACCAGTCATACCATCTACCAAGGTAGGCGCCCCATTAAATTCATATGCTTTATTAATGGCTGAAGCATAGAAATAGGTTTGGCAGTCGATTTACTGAAAGAAATAGTATCACAAGTAATACGTGAATTGCCTTCCGGACGCACTGCTGTCATACGCAATACACAAGCCTGGTCAATTGACAGTCCATCTTCATATTTCAAAGAGGCTGCTGTCGGTTCTGTCCCGTCGAGTGTATAGTATATCGGAGCATTGTCAACGGTATATGCACTGACATCCAACTTACCTGTTTCCTGATTTGGAGCAATATTGACTTTCACATCCAAAATATGAGTAGCATAGTTCCAGCCCTTCAGCTTGTAAATATCCATCAGGCGCACTGTACGCTTCAAGAATCCCTCGTAATCTTTCTTCTTATCAGGAGCACTCCACTGAGTTTCGCAAAGAGCAGCCATACGTGGCAATACCATATACTGTGCCTGTGCAAAAGTAGGTATATATTCTGTCCACAGATTAGCCTGTACACCGGTAATGTATTTCTGTTCTTCCGGAGTCAAGGCAGACGGCATTGGCTCGTAGCTATATACTCTTTCCATAGGCAAATAACCTCCGATAGCCAACGGTTCTGTTTCTGTATCCTTAGCCTGATAATAGTCAAAATACAAGTATGTATTCGGAGTCATGATAACATTATGCTTCTGGCGTGCAGCCTCAATACCTCCGGATTCACCTCTCCATGACATAACAGTTGCATTAGGAGCCAGACCACCTTCCAAGATTTCGTCCCATCCGATAATGTTACGTCCATGTTCATTCAAGAACTTTTCTGCTTCTCTTATCACATAACTTTGCAGGTATTCTTCTTTTGAATGTTTGCTGTCGCCTTTGATACCCAAAGCCTTGATTCTAGCCTGACATTTCGGACAAGTTTTCCATTTATCTTTCGGACATTCATCTCCACCTACATGAATATATTCTGACGGGAAGATTTCAATAATTTCAGCCAGCACATCCTTAATAAACTGAATTGTTTTGTCATTTCCGGCACATAGTACATTATCAGAAACGCCCCACATACGCCAAACTTCATACGGACCACCTGTACATCCTAGTTCCGGATAAGCAGCCAATGCAGCCTGCATATGTCCCGGAAGGTCTATTTCAGGAATAACAGTTATATAACGTTCTGCAGCATAAGCAACAATCTCTTTGGCTTGTTCCTGAGTATAGAAACCACCGTAAGGCTTTCCATCGTATTTTCCCGAGTTACGTCCTATAACAGTTTCACTACGTTTTGAACCGATTTCTGTCAGTTTCGGATATTTCTTTATTTCGATACGCCAGCCTTGGTCTTCAGAAAGATGCCAGTGTAAACGGTTGATATTATGCAGTGCAAGCATATCAATATACGTTTTGATTTCATCCATCGTAAACATATGACGGCCAACATCAAGCATCATTCCGCGATAGCTGAAACGCGGTGTATCGTTTATTTCTACAGCAGGAAGTTCGATTGCACCACCTCCTTCATGAACAGAAACAGATTTACGCAATGTCTGGATTCCATAAAATACACCAGCTTCTGAAGGAGCCTCAATGACAACCTTTCCTCCGTCGACAGTCAGATGGTAAGCCTCTGGAGAAGTTGCCTCCAGTCCTAATTTCAATACGATTCCGCTTTCTTTATCACCCTCCTGTACTTTCAGTTCAATACCGGTCTGTTCTTTAATAAAAGAAGCCAGGAATTCGGCATTTTTCTTCATTTTTTCATTACCGGCAGTGTAATAAATAGTTTCTCCACTCTTCAGCAAAAATCCACTTTGTTGAGGTGTGGTAATTTCAAGAGGCATAGGCACAATCTGATAATCAGCGAAAGCCGTTGCTTATCCGTACACGATGTAATCATCATTCCGGCAAACGCCAGCCCCAGACAGTTAAATTTCGAAAATGGTTTCATGATAATAATATTAAAGTTAGTAATTAGAATGACACAATATCGCTCAATTGATGCAAGCTTACGGAAATATCTTCCAAAGGTGTTCCGTCAGCCGAAGTAACCAAAATCTTCTTAGGTACTCCAGGCAGCAGGTCGAAGAAATTATCAGAGAAACGTACTCCTTGAACAGATATTTCTACAAATACATCACGAGCCAGTTGTTTGGATTTTAATGTCAGTTCATAAGCTCCATCTTTCTTTCGTATCTTACAACTTATTTCAGGATGGGGCAAATGTTGCTTTTTGGCAAACACCGGATAATATACTTCGTCTGAAAGTACCCTCCGGTCAACATCACTACGTAAAGTCATATGTATAAATGAAGTGGTCGTATCACAAGCTGCGAATGCTTTATTCCAGTCTTCTTCATAAAAGACAGCAGAAGCATTAGCTGGCAACGTACCTTCTACCTGATGCCTGCGATACACTTTTCCATTAAAATCCATAAGTTCAATCTGCAATATTGCTTTTTCGCTCTTCAATACATCCGAAAGCACATAATAGCGCAGTTTATCACCTTCACGAATTGCATCTATCAATACCGGAGCAAAAGCCCGGCGAGTCTGGTAATGCATAGCCTTCCAGTTTCCATAATAATCGATACCCGACCATGAAACAACCGGCCAGCTGTCATTTAGTTGCCAGAGCAAACTACCCATACAATAAGGTCGGTTTCTGCGATGTGCTCCATTCCGTGACGCATTCCATGTCCCTGCAGAACAAGTCCCATATAAACTAAATCCTCAAACTTTTCCGGAACATGATAATAAATACCCATTGTTTTCTTAATCAGGAAATTGCCAATCGTACTTTTCTGATGGGCATTCATAACCGCTGACTCCAGATCGTAGTCTGCCGGCGAAGCAAATGTACGTATCGTCTTCATCTCCGGAAAAGACTGAAAACCAAACTCACTCATAAAACGCGGAATCTCTGTATCCAGCGTTTCAAAAGGTTTCTGTCCATACCAGGTTCCCCAATTATGACTATCGCCAATCTTCCAGCTTTCAGGCCGTCCCCAATTGGCTTCATAAGGCGATCCTTCCAGATAAAAGCGTCCCGGATCGAACTCCTTTACTTTCTCGGGCAAAAGCCGGCGGAACAATACGTCATATCCATCCAACATTTGCTGATATATCTCAGGAGCATATTTTTTCTTCCAGCCCCAATAACGCAAGCCCTCATATATTTCATTATTACCACACCACATTGCCAAAGAAGCATGATTCCGTAAACGCTTGATATTATATACTGCTTCTTCCGAAACTCGCTTCAAAAAAGCCGGGTCATGCGGATAAGGTGTACAAGCAAACATAAAATCCTGCCAGACAAGAATACCTCTTTTATCAGCTTCCTCAAAAAAGGCATCGTCTTCATAGATTCCCCACCCATACGCGTATCATATTCATATGCGCAGCCTGTACATCATCCAGCAGGCGAACGTATCGTTCACGGGTTACACGTGGCAGAAGAGCGTCTGAAGGTATCAGATTAGTACCTTTGGCAAACATCGGAATGCCATTCACTTCAAAATAGAAACTCATTCCTAAGCTATCCTTTTCATGGACAACACGCACCGTTCGTAATCCGATCTGGTGTTGTTTTTTTGCCACAAGCTTACCATCTACACATACCGATACTTCAAATGCATATAAGGCAGCTTCTCCCCACCCATTAGGCATCCAAAGATGCGGAGAATCAATCGATAAAGGCAGTGACAAATTATTCACACCTGGCTGTAACCGGACAGTCTTTTCTACACTTCCAGCCTGTTCATTCCGATAAGCACAAGTCACTTTTATCTGAGCTTCCTGAACCGTTCCGGTAATATTGTTTACTTCCAGGCGGTTGTCTATTTCTGCACGTTCGGAAGTAACCGACTTCTGATGTACAAAATAATCTTCTACTACAGCCTTGTTGGTAAATTCCAGATATACAGGTCGCCAGATGCCACAGGTAACCATCCGGATTCCCCAGTCCCATCCATAGGAATAAGGGGCTTTACGGGTAAACACACTCAGTTTCTGTGGATAATGGTCGTTAGCAGCAGGATAATCAAAGCCATTGGTTTCCCATTGAGGCATTACCTCACGGATTGGGGAACGAAAACGTACAAGCAGTTTGTTTTCTCCTTTTCTTAAATTTCGCTTGACAGGAATACGATATCCGACAAACATGTTATCGGTTCTTTGTAATAATGCACCATTCAGGAATATATCCGCATAAGTATCAAGTCCTTCAAATACCAAAAAGATTTCCTCATGTGCCGATTGTTCTTCTGTTAATACAAAAGACGTACGATACAACCAATCTTCATTCTCAACCCATTGTATTTCTTTTTCATTCATCCCATAAAAAGGATCGGGTAACTTATCGTGAGCAATCAAATCCTGATGTACCGTGCCTGGAACCTGTGCAGCAAGCCATTCGTGGCTTCCATACTTGGAAAACTCCCAGTTAGTATGAAGAAAGAGATTCTGAGCTAACGCATTGCCCCATACAGAAGTGCCAAAAGATAAAAAACTAGCTAAAAACATCATCGGAATAACTTTCCACATGCATCTCATATTACAGATTTAAGAATTATACCACTAATATGGTACAAAATAAAATAAGTTTTTCCGATAATACAAATTAAACGGAAAAACCTATTCTATTTTAAATATATCTTAGAGAAATATTTACTTTTACTTTCGTTTATTTTACTTTCAGCTTGTCGAATCCTTCTCCATACACGCCTACTACATTGCTTTGGGAAATAAACGCATCAGGATCAATATCCTTCACCAGACGGAAGATATCAAGTGATTCGCCTTTTCTTGCCAATACAACAATAACTTTTATATCTTGTTTACTGTACCAGCCCTGTCCATCAAGAAGAGTTACTCCACGGTCTATCTTGGTAGAAATACCTTCCGCAATCTGTTCATATTTCCGTGAGAATATCAGGAACTGAACCGACTGACGAGTACTGTTTATTACATAGTCGATAACTATGCTCATAATGAACAAAACACAGAAGCCAAACAAAACTCTCTTCCAGTCATGAAAGATAAAATAGCACGACGAAATGATTACAATATCGCAATACATCATCATACGTCCTAAAGTAACATCCTTGTACTTGTTGATAATCCATGCGATAATATCAGTACCTCCCGTACTACCGTTATTACAAAATACAATGCCTATTCCAAAGCCCAGCAATCCGGCTCCTATTACACAAGCCATAAACTCTTGTCCCGGACCAAGCAGTTGCGGGAGATTTCCGTCACTGCCCTGAACAGAACCTGAAACCACCAAAGCAGGAAAGTCAGCATTGAAAATAGCATATATCGTCTTTACACTGAACTTTGGTCCCAGAATCTTCAAGGCAAACCCCAGAAAAACAGCATTAATCACAAAGTAAGAAACCTGAATTTCTACTCCTGTAGCATAATAAATAATAGCGGCAATACCACTGACTCCTCCTGTCGTGATCTGATAAGGAAGCAGAAAAGCTACCCATCCCAGTGCATAACATATCAGTCCGAAAGTAATGGCAAGGTAGTCTTTCGACTCCCTGCCAATTTTTTTCTTCAGAATCGTTTCCATAAAACGACTGCTATTAAAGTACAATATTTACAATCTTCTTCGGAACAATAATGACCTTTTTAGGAGTCTTTCCTTCAATCCATTTTTGATGATTGTTCGTTCAGCCATTACAGCAGCTTGTATCGTGTCATTATCTGCATCTGCAGGGAACTCCATAGTGAAACGAGCCTTTCCGTTGAAAGAAATGGTATATTTTACACTATCTTCCTTCAGATATTCTTCATTAAATGCCGGCCATTGTGCATCACAAACAGATGTTGTATTGCCCAAAGCTTCCCACAACTCTTCTGCCAGATGAGGAGCAAATGGAGCAATGATGACAATCAAGTCGCTCAACACGGCCTTGTTACGGCACTTCAATGAAGTTAGTTCATTCACACAAATCATGAATGCACTGATAGAAGTATTGTAAGAGAAGGTTTCGATATCACCAGTTACTTTCTTAATCAACTTATGAACAGCCTTCAACTCCTCTTTAGTCGGTTCTCCTTCTGCTGGCATGAAGTTGCCCTGACGGTCGTAGAACAAGTTCCAGAGTTTCTTCAAGAAACGGTAAACACCATCAATACCGTTTGTATCCCATGGTTTAGACTGCTCTACCGGTCCGAGGAACATTTCGTACATACGCAGTGTATCAGCTCCGTATTTCTCTACAATCATATCCGGATTCACTACGTTATACATCGATTTACTCATCTTTTCTACAGCCCATCCACAGATATACTTGCCGTCTTCCAGAATAAATTCGGCATTGTTGTATTCCGGACGCCAGTTCTTGAAAGCTTCTACATCCAATACGTCATTTGAAACGATATTAACATCTACATGAAGCGGAGTCACATCGTACTGATCTCTCAAGCCCAATGAAACGAATGTGTTAGTATCCTTGATACGGTAAACGAAATTGCTTCGTCCCTGAATCATACCCTGATTAACAAGCTTCTGGAATGGTTCTTCTTTAACACTTACACCCAGATCGAACAGGAACTTGTTCCAGAAACGAGAATAAATCAAGTGTCCGGTAGCATGTTCTGTACCACCTACGTACAAATCAACATTCTGCCAGTAATGGTCGGCTTTCTCAGAAACCAGTGCCTGATCATTGTGCGGATCCATGTAACGCAAATAATAAGCCGATGAACCAGCAAATCCCGGCATGGTATTCAGTTCAAGTGGGAAAACAGTTACGTTATCTATTTTAGAATTTTCTACGACTTCACCTTTAACCACATCCCATGCCACTTAGTAGCATGTCCCAATGGAGGTTCTCCGGTTTCCGTAGGCAAGAACTTATCTACCTCAGGAAGTTCCAGTGGCAACTTGCTCTCATCGATCATATAAGGCATACCATCCTTGTAATAAACCGGGAACGGTTCACCCCAATAACGCTGACGAGAGAAAATAGCGTCACGCAAACGATAGTTTACTTTTACACGACCCAACTGATGCTCCTTCACATATTTTTTGGTTGTGGCAATAGCTTCTTTGATAGTCAGTCCGTTCAGGTTCAAGTCGCAATACGGAGTAGCTCCTGCTTTCGGAGAATTACATACGATACCTTCTTTAGCATCGAAGCTTTCTTCCGACACATCACATCCTTCTACCAATGGAACGATAGGCAAGTTGAAGTGTTTTGCAAAAGCATAGTCACGACTATCGTGAGCCGGAACAGCCATAATGGCTCCTGTACCATATCCAGCCAATACATAGTCGCTGATCCATACCGGAACAGATTCACCAGTAAACGGATTCACTGCATATGAACCACTAAATACACCGGTAACACGGCGATCGGCGATACGTTCACGTTCGGTACGCTTCTTCGTACGGTCCAGATAAGCTTCCACTTCTGCTTTCTGTGCCTCAGTTGTCAGTACAGGAACCAGTTCACTTTCAGGAGCCAGCACCATGAAAGTAACACCAAACATAGTATCGGCACGAGTAGTAAAGATGGTAAATTCCAAATCGCTGTCTTTTACCTTGAAACGTACCTCTGCACCTTCCGAACGACCAATCCAGTTACGCTGTGTTTCTTTCAGAGAATCAGTCCAATCTACAGTTTCCAGTCCGTCGAGCAAGCGCTGAGCATATGCTGACACACGCAGACACCACTGACGCATCTTCTTCTGCACCACCGGATAACCACCACGTTCAGATACGCCGTCCACTACTTCATCGTTAGCAAGTACAGTACCCAGTTGCGGACACCAGTTAACCATAGTTTCACCCAAATAAGCGATACGGTAGTTCATCAGCACTTCCTGCTGTTCCTTTTCGCTCTTAGCTTTCCATTCTTCTGCTGTAAAGCTCAGTTCCTCACTACAAGCCACATCCAGTCCTTCTGTTCCTTTCTCCTCGAAATGCTTGATCAGTTCACTGATAGGTTCAGCTTTTCCACAAGTATTGCAATAATAGCTGTTGAACATTTTCTGGAAAGCCCATTGAGTCCAGTGATAATAACCCGGCTCACAAGTACGAACTTCACGGTCCCAGTCGAATGAAAAACCGATTTTATCCAATTGCTGGCGATAACGGTTAATATTATTTACGGTAGTGATAGCCGGATGCTGACCGGTCTGAATTGCATATTGTTCAGCAGGCAAACCATAAGCATCGTACCCCATCGGATTCAATACATTATAGCCCTGCAAGCGTTTGTAACGAGCATAAATATCGCTGGCAATGTAGCCCAGCGGGTGACCAACATGAAGTCCTGCTCCCGACGGATAAGGGAACATGTTCAGTACATAGAACTTCTTTTTCGATTCGTCTTCGACAACCTTGTAGGTTTTGTTGTCTACCACTTTTGCTGCCATTTTTTCTCGATCTCTCTGAAATTATATTCCATAGTGATGTTATATATTTGATTTTTACTATTTCCCACAATACCGTGCAAAGATAGTAAGACTTCGGGAATAAAACCGATTTTTCCGCTAACAAATATCCGACCAATCCGTTATCTTGCAGCCTATTAACTCATACTCCTCCCCTAGTTGACATTCCTGCCGCTTTTTCCCCATTACTCAACAACTAATTATACTGCATCTTTTCACACCAATACTTATCAGGTTTTTAACGGAATAATCAACTATTACCAACAGGTTGTTAACACCTGTTGAAACAATAACTAAAATTCTATTTATCAGAAATATATATCTATCACATCCCCATATAGAACAAGGATTTTAACAGAGATATTCACACTCATTTCACATCCCTGTTTACATACAAATACACTTTTCAACAAGCTTATCAAAAGAGTTTTTCCCAACAGCAGCTATACCCAAAAAGAAAATTCCCCTCTGAGCTTTCCGTTTTTCTGTAAAGCAGAAACAATAACGGAGCCAGAGGGGAATCGATATCAGATAAATTAAAAAGTTACTTTTCGAAGTCAGCCCAGTTAGTCAGACGCATATCACCCTGTTTGATGAAAACCTGATGCATACCCAACGCCGCCGACAAACTGTGGCAAGTCTGTCCCTTGGTAGAAATCTTCAGATAATCCCACAACAGTTGTTTATAGTCTGGATGTGCACAGTTTTCGATTACAGCCTGTGCACGTTCCATCGGACTCTTTCCACGTAAATCAGCAATACCCTGTTCGGTGATAATCACATTTACAGAGTGCTCACTATGATCGAGGTGAGAAACCATCGGCACGATTGAACTGATACATCCTCCTTTTGCCGTCGACGGACAAGAGAAAATAGAGATATAAGCACTGCGGGTAAAGTCGCCCGAACCACCGATACCATTCATCATCTTCGTACCGCAGATATGAGTTGAGTTTACATTTCCGTAAATATCCGCTTCGATAGCTGTATTCATTGAAATGACACCGATACGACGAACAACTTCCGGACAGTTAGATATTTCCGACGGACGAAGTACAAGCTTGTGACGGAAGAAATCCATATTATCATAAATATCTTGCAGACAGTCGTTTGTAACACTGAGTGAACAAGTACTTCCAAACTTGATTCTACCCTCTTTAATCAATTTGATGACTGAGTTCTGAATAACCTCCGTATACATTTCGAATGGTGGAATACTGGGATCCTTACCCAATGCACTGAGTACAGCATTAGCAATGTTTCCCACTCCCGACTGCAACGGAAGGAAAGTAGACGGAATGATTCCTCGGCGCATATCTGCTGCAAGGAAGTCAGCTACATTCTGACCAATTTTATCCGTAATAGGATCCGGCTCATGGAATCCTCTCGCTTCATCAGGCAGATTCACTTCTACCACTCCTACTATCTTTTCCGGACTTACCTGAATATAAGGCAATCCGATACGGTCGCTTGGACGTACAATAGGAATCGGACGACGATAAGGAGGGCGCTCCATTTCATACAAATCGTGCACACCTATCAGGCTTTTGCTGTGCGCAGCATTAAGCTCTACTATCACCCGGTCGGCAAGACGAGCAATTGTCGGAGTAATTCCCACACCTGCAGTCAGATAGATCCGTCCGTCTTCTGTAATTTCACAGGCTTCGATGATAGCTGTAGTTACATGACCTAAAAAACCGGAACGCAAACGCTGGGCAACCTGAGAAAGATGTATATCCGTATAATTGATTTCACCGGCATTGACTGCTTTGCGGAAGTCAGTATTCGTGGTATATGGAGCACGGAAGTGAATAGCATGAGCACGAGTCAGCACTCCGTCGCAAGAATCTCCGGTAGAAGCTCCCGTAATAATACCTACCTGAAAGTGTTCTCCCCTGGCGTGTTTTTCTTCAGCCTGCCTCGCAAGCTCTGCAGTTACGGCTTTCGGACTTCCTGCCGGCGTAAACCCGCTCAGGGCAATTATCTCTCCATCTTTTATCAAGCTGGCAGCTTCGGCTGCGGTCATAAAATTATAAGTCATGGTATTAGGTGTTTTTATAATTATTAGTATTAAACTTACAAAATCTGCTTATTAGTATTTACGGTTAAAAATCTCGGAATAAATAAATGCACGCCTTGCGTCCGCAGGTGTCTTCAACCGGACAGTGCTACCTGACTCAGGCTGTTGGGCAGTAGATAGCGCATCCTTCTGAGGCGCTTCTTCCGATAACTTCCGATGCTTTCTCCCCTCTCCTTTTCTTTTCTTATTAAGCTTATTATCAACACTTTGCCCAACGCATTCATTTTGTTGACCAGCCATGATAATATCCGGCTCTACATGGACTGTTGCCGGCTTAGCCATCTTCTTACGGGAGGGTTTATTCTTTTTCTTTTCCTTTTTGGCATAATTCTGATAAGCGGCGAAAGCAATAGCCGCCACTATAACAAATATTTTTATCACTTCGTCCATAGTCTGCCAAAATGTTAAGGATTTGCCCAAAGATACTAATAAATATAACACATTCATGGATTTTAGGGAAGAAACTCATATCTTTGCAAATGAATTTATTAAATAATAACATAACATTATGACAAAAGAAGCTACGGGAGCGGACTTTAAATCCGCAACCGAACTGGAAACAAAAAAACTGTTTATCGAAACCTACGGCTGTCAGATGAATGTTGCGGATAGCGAAGTCATCGCATCTATCATGCAAATGGCAGGATACAGTCCGTGCGAAAGCCTCGATGAAGCTGATGCCGTATTTATGAACACTTGTTCTATCCGTGACAATGCCGAGCAGAAAATCCTGAACCGGCTGGAGTTCTTCCATTCTCTGAGAAAGAAGCGCAAGCACCTGATTGTCGGAGTATTGGGATGTATGGCAGAACAGTGTAAAAACGATCTGATAGAAAATCACCACGTCGACTGGTAGCAGGACCGGATGCTTATCTCACATTGCCCGATTTGATCGGCGCAGTTGAGGCAGGAGAGAAGGCCATCAATGTAGAGCTTTCTACAACTGAAACTTATCGCGATGTCATTCCGTCACGCATCTGTGGAAATCACATTTCCGGATTCGTATCTATCATGCGCGGCTGCAACAATTTCTGTCACTATTGCATTGTGCCTTACACTCGCGGACGCGAAAGAAGCCGTGATGTGGAAAGCATTCTGAACGAAGTGCACGATTTACAGCAGAAAGGTATAAGGAAGTAACGCTGTTAGGCAAGAACGTCAATTCTTATCGCTTCGAGCGGGAAGGAGAGGTCGTAACATTCCCGATGCTGTTACGTATCGTTGCCGAAGCTGTACCCGAAATGCGTGTACGCTTTACTACTTCACACCCCAAAGACATGAGTGATGAAACACTGCATGTCATTGCTGAAGTACCTAACGTATGCAAGCATATCCACCTGCCGGTACAGAGCGGAAGTTCGCGTATTCTGAAACTGATGAACCGCAAATATACGCGCGAATGGTACCTGGAAAGGGTAGAGGCCATCCGTCGCATCATTCCCGACTGTGGATTGAGTACTGATATCTTCTCCGGATTCCACTCCGAGACAGAAGAAGATCACCAGATGAGTCTTTCGCTGATGCGTGAATGTGCATACGACTCAGCTTTCATGTTCAAATATTCCGAACGACCGGGAACATATGCTTCGAAACATCTGCCTGATGATGTTCCCGAAGAAGTTAAAATACGCCGGTTAAACGAAATGATTGAATTGCAGAACCAGTTATCTGCCGAAAGCAATGCCCGCGATGTAGGAAAGACATTCGAGGTACTGGTAGAAGGCGTATCAAAACGCTCCAAAGAACAATTATTCGGACGTACCGAGCAGAACAAGGTAGTCGTATTCGACCGTGGCACACACCGTATCGGTGATCTTGTACGTGTGCGTATCACCGAATCCAGCTCTGCTACCCTGAAAGGTATCGAAGTAACCGAATAACCCCAGACAATAAAAACAAATTTCTTATTTATAATTCAAAATCCGAAAAGAAACAATGAAAAGAAGAATCACGCTCAGTTGGCTGCTCATGGCGTTAATCTGTCTGCCCATGTTCGCCCAGATGCAAGATCCGGTACGATTCAAGACCGAATGGAAAAACCTTTCGGCCAATGAGGCTGAAATTATTTTTACTGGTACGATGGACCAGGGCTGGCATGTTTATTCTACCGACCTGCAAGAAGGAGGTCCTACTTCTGCCACTTTCAACATCGACAAGATAGAAGGAGCAGAGCTGGTAGGAAAACTTACTCCGATAGGGAAAGAAATCAAACAGATGGACCCTATCTTCGAAATGGAAGTAAAATTCTTCGAAGGTAACAGCTAAGTTCTCACAGAAAGTTAAGCTCACTGGAGGTGACTATCTGATTACCGGATACCTGGAATTTGGTGCATGCAACGACCAGAACTGTCTGCCACCTACCAGCGTTGATTTTTCTTATAAAGGTACTGTAGCCGCAGCTGCTTCGGCAACAGCTGCACCAGCTAAAACAGAAGAAGCAGCTGCACCTGCCGAATCAACAGAAACAGTAGATTCTACAGCAGCCGTAACAACTGCCCCTCAGACATTGCAGGAAGCTACCGATTACTGGAAACCGGTTATCAAAGAGCTATCCAATTACGGAAGCACTGAAGAACAGGAATCACATTCCTGGATTTACATCTTCTTCACCGGTCTGGTCGGAGGTATTCTAGCCCTGTTCACACCTTGTGTATGGCCAATTATTCCGATGACTGTCAGCTTCTTCCTGAAACGCACTAAGGACAAAAAGAAAGGTATTCGTGACGCATGGACCTATGGTGCATCTATCGTTGTGATCTATGTAGCGCTGGGACTAGCTATTACACTGATATTCGGAGCTAGTGCACTGAATGCATTGTCTACCAATGCCATCTTCAATATCCTGTTCTTCCTGATGCTGGTTATCTTTGCGGCTTCTTTCTTTGGAGCATTCGAGATCACTCTGCCATCTAAGTGGAGCAACGCTGTCGACAGCAAGGCTGAAGCAACAACCGGTCTGCTGAGTATCTTCCTGATGGCATTCACTTTGTCATTGGTATCATTCTCTTGTACAGGTCCTATCATCGGCTTCCTGCTGGTAGAAGTTTCTACTACCGGTAGTGTTGTAGCGCCGGCTATCGGTATGTTAGGATTTGCCATTGCACTGGCTTTACCTTTCACACTGTTCGCTATGTTCCCGTCATGGCTGAAATCAATGCCGAAATCCGGAGGTTGGATGAACGTTATCAAGGTGGTACTGGGATTCCTGGAACTGGCATTTGCCTTGAAATTCCTGTCGGTAGCCGACCTTGCTTACGGCTGGAGACTGCTCGACCGTGAAACATTCCTTGCACTTTGGATCGTTATCTTTGCTCTGCTGGGTATGTACCTGCTGGGTAAGATCAATTCCTCACGACGACGACAACAATAAGGTAGGAGTAGGACGTTTCTTCCTGGCACTCATCTCACTGGCATTTGCCGTATATATGATTCCGGGACTTTGGGGAGCTCCTCTGAAAGCTGTCAGCGCATTTGCACCTCCTATGCAGACTCAGGATTTCAACTTATACAAGAATGAAGTACACGCCAAGTTTACCGACTTCGATGCCGGTATGGAATACGCTCGCCAGAACAACAAACCGGTCATGATAGACTTCACCGGATATGGTTGCGTAAACTGCCGTAAGATGGAACTTGCTGTATGGACTGATCCGAAAGTAAGTCAGATGCTGAACGACGACTACGTACTTATCACGCTGTATGTAGACGAAAAGACCAAGCTTCCAGAACCGATAAAGGTTACAGAAAACGGAACAGAACGTACTCTTCGTACAATAGGTGACAAGTGGAGCTACCTGCAACGTTCTAAGTTCGGAGCCAATGCACAGCCATTCTATGTATTGCTCGACAACGAAGGTATGCCTCTGAACAAGTCATATTCTTACGACGAAGACATTGCTAAATATGTAGACTTCCTCCAGACAGGATTGAAAAACTACAAAAAATAATTATCCTCAGGATAAATAAATCAACAGGAAAGCTTCCGGAAAGTCATTCATTTGACCTCCGGAAGCTTTTTTATTTTACGCCACAAACAAAAAATCACTGTTTTCAGTGACAAAGAATTCTCCCGGAATACCGTTTCTTTGTAAGATAAACGAACCTCAAACAATCCATATCATGAAAGTAAGATTCTTATATTTATTGTGCTTGCTGACGTGTATATTACCAGCTTGCTCAAGCGATGACAATGAACCGGTAGACGAACCTGTAACAATAACAGGCGTAAGCGTTTCACCCGAAAGCATCAGTCTGGAATGTGGAGAAACAAAGCAGCTGACAGCCAAAATATCACCGGAAAATGCTACGGCAGGAGATATTACATGGACTTCATCCGATGAAGCAATAGCTACGGTATCATCCGATGGAACTGTAACCGGTATAAGCAAAGGAACGGCCACCGTTACAGCCACAGTAAGCGGAAAAAGCGGAACATGTGAGGTGACTGTTACCCAAGAAGTACAGTCGGTAGAAATATCGCCTGCTACAGCAACCTTAACCAGCAAGGGAGAAACCATACAGCTCACCGCTACAGTCCTTCCAGAAGGGGCAGGAGAGGCCACATGGACATCTTCCGACGAAGCAGTAGCCACAGTATCACCCGAAGGAATTGTAACAGCCATAGGCGAGGGGACAGCTACCATCACAGCTACAGCCGGAGAAAAAACAGCTACTTGTACAATCACAGTCAGTATCTCTATTGTAGATATCGAGGGTAACCAAGCTACATTCCATCTCGACGGAGCCAGCGCTGCACAAGTATCACAAGCCATCAGTGAAGCGGCTCAGGCAGGTGTAACCCGTTTTATACTCACAGGAGATTCCGAAGCACTGGACTATATGATGAAAATCCTTTCAGCGGCATCCAAATCGAATTACTCGACTTATCGGGAGTAACCGGATGGCAAGACCGGGATGCAGATGGCCTTCCTGAGCTGCCGGCAGAAAGCTTCAGACATACAGGCAGTTCCGATTTCTCCGGATTACAGGAAGTCATCCTGCCTCAGGAAATACAGCAACTGCAAGATTATGCTTTCTATAAATGCACCAACCTGACCAAAATCACCGCTCCGGGCGTAGTCAGAGTAAACAGTTTCGCTTTCCAAAGCTGCACCAAACTGGCAGAAGTAAGTATGCCTGAAGTTACCTACCTTGGTACCAATGCCTTTATGTCAACAGCCCTGCAAGTTGCAGACTTCCCCAAATTGCAAACCCTTGAGGGTAGTGTATTCTGGCTTTGTTCCAAACTGACAGAAGTCAACTTGCCGGAAGCAACGACAATCGGAAACGCGACACTGGTTTCACAAGGTGGTTCCCGTACAGGAATAAATACATTTGGCGACTGTTCACAGCTGGAAAAAGTATACTTGCCTAAAGCAACTACCATCGGAGATGATGCATTCAGCAACTGTAAGTCACTGAAAGAAATAGAGCTTCCGCAGGCAACAACTGTCGGAATCAAAGCCTTCTATAACTGTACCGCACTGACCAGCGTCAACCTGCCTCAGGCAACCGCTCTAGGTGATGATGTATTTACAGAATGTACAGCCTTAAATACAATCAAGCTGACCGCCGAAGGAAGCATTTCAGTACAAAATACAACATTCGGACCAGCCGATACCATCACAAAAAATGTCGACCTTACCCTGAATATCAATAAAAAAGGAGAAACATGGGATGAGTTTTGGCAAGAAGAAGAATGGAAAGACCATAAATGGAAAAGCATTTCTTTTGTTGAATAAGCTTTAATCCTATCATAAACGAATGCAGGTTATCCGGACAGAAGTTTCCCAGATAACCTGCATCGCTTAATTTGTAGTATTTTGATTATAAATTTCCCTACAATTTTTCTTTCACGCGAATTATACCCTTAAAGAACCTTAACAAAACACCCTCCATACCCGATTTATTTGTTATTTTGCAGCAAATTAGGGAATAAAGTGAATATACTCAATATAGATACATGTCCTCTCTGCGGGAAAACGCATTTTGAGGAAGTCATGACTTGTACGGACCATTATGCCACCGGTGAAAAATTTACGATTTACCGCTGTAAGGCGTGTGGTTTTTTGTTTACGCAGCATGTGCCCGACGAAAGTGAGATAGGCAGGTATTATGAATCGCCGGATTATATCTCGCACACGGATACGCGTAAGGGACTTGCCAACCGTCTGTATCACTATGTACGGGGATTTATGCTGGGACGCAAGGCTTCGCTGATAGAGCGGATCTGCGGTACCCGAAACGGCAGCTTGCTGGATATCGGTACGGGTACAGGGTATTTCAGCCATTTCATGCAGAAACGGGGATGGAAGGTTTCTGCCATCGAGAAGAGCCCGCAGGCACGGGCGTTTGCCAAGGAGCATTTCGAGCTGATGGTGGAGGCTCCGGAAGCGCTGGCGACTTACAGCAAAGGGAGCTTCGATGTGATTACGCTGTGGCATGTCATGGAGCATTTGCAGGATATAAACGGTACCTGGAAACGGCTTGCCGACATGCTGAAGGAGCGTGGTGTGCTGGTAGTAGCTGTACCTAATCCGGTTTCGTTCGATGCACAGCATTACAGGGAGATGTGGGCGGCGTATGATGTACCGCGGCATCTGTGGCATTTTACGCCTTCTGTCATGCAGCAGTTCGGAGCGAAATATGATTTTATTCTGACCGAACGGCATCCGATGCCGTTTGACGCGTTTTATGTTTCCATGCTTTCGGAAAAGTACCAGGGAGGCCGTATGCCTTTCCTGAAAGGTATGATTAAGGGAACGGAGGCGTGGTTTGCTTCGCTGGTGAAAAAGGAACAGAGCAGTTCCATGATTTACGTATTCAGAAAAAAGTAAGGGTATGAGCAGAAAACCGGGATCTTTCTTTGATATGCAGTTCGTGACGTCGAGCATCAGCACGATGCTTGTCCTGCTGTTGTTGGGGATAGTCGTTTTTTTCGTAATGGCTGCCAACAATCTTTCTGTATATGTCCGTGAGAATATCGCTTTCTCGATTCTGATCAGTGACGATATGAAGGAGACGGATATTCTCCGCTTTCAGAAACAGCTGAACAAGGAGGTATACGTAAAGCAGACGACGTATATATCGAAGGCGCAGGCGCTGAAGGAGCAGACGGAGGCGATGGGAACGGATCCGGCGGAGTTTCTGGGACATAATCCGTTTACGGCTTCCATCGAGGTGAAGCTGAATGCGGATTACGCAAATTCTGACAGCGTTGCGTGGATAAAGGATGAGATTCAGTCGAAGAACAAGCAGGTGATAGAGATCAATTACCCGCAGGATCTGCTGGATGCGGTAAACAGTAATATCCGGAAAATCAGTATTGTTTTGCTCGGACTGGCGGCGCTGCTTACGCTGATTTCGTTTGCGCTTATCAACAATACCATCCGGCTGGCGGTATATTCGAAACGTTTTTCTTATTCATACCATGAAGCTGGTGGGGGCCAGCTGGTCGTTTATCCGGCGACCGTTTTTGCTGCGCAACATGTGGATAGGGATACTGGCTGCTACGATGGCGGATGCGGTACTGATAGGACTGGCGTATATGCTGGTGCATTATGAACCGGACTTGCTGGCGGTGGTTACACCGGGAGTGATGGTTGTAGTGATGGGAGCGGTTTTTGTTTTCGGGGTGCTGATTACTTCGCTCTGCGCACTTATTTCCATCAACAAGTATCTCCGCATGAAAGTGAGTGAATTGTATTATATATAATAGGTGAAACTAACCAATCAATTTTTCTTTTCAATATGGACAAAAAGAACTTTGCCTTTGATAAAACGAACTTCATCCTGCTGGCTGCGGGTATGGTGGTGATTATCATCGGTTTCCTGCTGATGACGGGACCGGGCTCTACGGAAATAACTTTCGAGCCTGATATTTTCAGTGTACGTCGTATCAAGGTAGCACCGCTGGTTTGCTTCCTGGGATTTATTTTCATGATTTACGGTATACTGCGCAAACCGAAAAGTATTCAAAATAACAACAATAATTCAAGAGAATGAACTGGATAGAAGCTTTAATTTTAGGTATTCTGCAGGGACTGACAGAATATCTGCCTGTGAGCAGCAGCGGACATCTTGCTATTGGATCGGCTCTGTTTGGCATAGAGGGGGAGGAGAATCTGACTTTTACCATCGTGGTACATGTGGCAACAGTACTGAGTACGCTGGTTATCTTGTGGAAGGAAATAGACTGGATATTCCGCGGGCTGTTTAAATGGCAGCTAAACGAGGAAACAAAATATGTATTGAATATAATAATTTCAATGGTTCCGATCGGCATTGTGGGGGTGTTCTTTAAGGATTATGTGGAGGAGATTTTCGGCTCGGGACTGCTGATTGTGGGATGTATGCTCCTGCTGACGGCTGTACTGCTGACTTTCTCTTATTATGCGAAACCGAGACAGAAGGAACGTATCAGCATGAGGGATGCGTTTATTATCGGACTGGCGCAGGCTTGTGCGGTAATGCCGGGACTGTCGCGCTCGGGAAGTACGATCGCTACCGGTCTGATACTGGGTAACAAGAAGGAAACGCTGGCTCAGTTTTCTTTCCTGATGGTAATACCGCCGATTCTGGGTGAGGCTTTGCTGGATGGAATGAAGATTATAAAGGATGCTTCTGCGGTAAGTGCGGGCATCAGTACGGCATCGCTGGTAGTAGGCTTCCTGGCTGCTTTCGTTTCGGGATGTATCGCATGTAAGTGGATGATTAATATTGTAAAGAAGGGCAAGCTGATCTGGTTTGGCGTGTATTGTGCCATCGTGGGTATCATCACGATTGTTACAAGCTTGCTGTCATAAACACAAACGGATGAACTTTAAAGAAGGAGAAGTGTTATATTTTGACAAGCCGCTGCGATGGACATCGTTCGCGCTTGTAAATAAAGTGAGGTATCATATCAGCCGCAAGCTGGGAGTGAAGAAAATAAAGGTAGGACACGCCGGAACGCTTGATCCGCTGGCTACGGGGGTCATGATTATCTGTACCGGAAAGGCTACCAAGCGTATCGAGGAGTTCCAGTATCACACCAAGGAGTATATCGCTACGCTGCAACTGGGGGCTACAACTCCCTCGTACGACCTGGAAAAGGAGATTGATGCTACGTATCCGACGGAGCATATCACACGCCAGCTGGTGGAGGATACGCTGAAGAACTTCGTGGGAACGATAGAGCAGATTCCGCCGGCTTTTTCGGCTTGTAAGGTGGACGGCAAACGTGCATACGACCTTGCCCGCAAGGGGGATGAGGTGGAACTGAAACCGAAGACGCTGGTGATTGATGAAATTGAGTTGCTGGAATGTAACCTGCCGGAAATCAAGATTCGTGTGGTATGCAGCAAGGGAACGTATATCCGGGCGCTGGCACGCGACATCGGTGAAGCGCTGAACAGCGGAGCGCACCTTACCGGACTGATACGGACACGGGTAGGGGATGTCAGACTGGAGGACTGCATGCAGGTGGATGACTTTGAGGCATGGCTCGACCAACAGGATATAGAAATTACAAACGATTAAGGAAAGGATAATAAGATGAAACTGTCACAATTCAAATTTAAGTTGCCGGAAGATAAGATCGCACTGCATCCGGCGAAGTACAGAGATGAGTCGCGACTGATGGTGGTTCATAAGGCTACCGGAGAGATTGAACATGTGGTATTCAAGGATATCTTGAATTATTTTGATGACAAGGACGTATTTATCTTTAATGATACAAAGGTATTTCCTGCACGTTTATATGGTAATAAAGAAAAGACCGGAGCACGTATCGAGGTGTTCTTGTTGCGTGAGCTGAATGAGGAACTGCGCCTGTGGGATGTGCTGGTGGACCCGGCTCGTAAGATACGTATCGGAAACAAGCTTTATTTCGGAGATGATGACTCGATGGTGGCGGAAGTAATCGATAATACGACTTCACGCGGACGTACACTCCGTTTCCTGTACGACGGACCGCACGATGAGTTCAAGAAGGCGCTTTATGCGCTTGGTGAACCGCCATTGCCACCGTTTATCCACCGTCCGGCTGAACCGGAGGATGAGGAACGCTTCCAGACAATCTTCGCGAAGAATGAAGGGGCTGTAACGGTACCGGCTGCGGGATTGCACTTCAGCCGTGAGCTGATGAAGCGTATGGAAATAAAGGGTATCGATTTCTCTTTCATTACCATGCACTGCGGACTGGGTGGTTTCCGTGATATCGATGTAGAGGATCTTACCAAGCATAAGATGGACTCGGAACAGATGTTTGTGGAGGCTGAGGCTTGCCGCATCGTAAACGAGGCAAAGGATCGTGGCAATAAGGTGTGCGCGGTAGGTACTGACGTTATGCGTGCCATAGAAACTGCTGTGGGTACCGACGGACACCTGAAAGAATTCGAAGGTTGGACAAACAAGTTTATTTTCCCTCCGTACGATTTCTCACTGGCTAATGCGATGGTCAGCAACTTCCATATGCCGCTGTCTACAATGCTGATGCTGGTTTGCTCTTATGGCGGATATGAGCTGGTGATGGATGCTTATAACATTGCGCTGAAAGAGGATTACCGCTTCGGTACTTACGGGGATGCAATGCTGATACTGGATAAATAAACGGATACCATGGCAAAAGTTTACTTGGGCTGGGTACAAACATGGGCGATAAAGAAGCAAACTTACGTATTGCCGTCCGATTGATAAATGACAGGATAGGGAAGGTGACTTCCCTATCTTCTTTTTATCGGACTGCTCCCTGGGGATTTGTGTCGGATAATGATTTTCTGAATGCGGCGGCATGCTCGGAAACGCTGCTCGATCCGCTGGAAGTACTGCATCTGACGCAGGCTATCGAGAAGGAAATGGCAGAACGGCCAAGTCGGTGGAGGGGGTGTATAGTGACCGGCCGATAGACATCGACTTGCTGATGTACGATGATACGGTGATGCAGACTCCGGAACTGACACTGCCGCATCCGCTGATGGGGGAACGGAGTTTCGTCATGGACCCGCTGGCGGAAATTGCCGGTGAGGTGGTACACCCTGTTTCGGGACTGACGATGGAAGAAATGAGAAAAAGGCTTGCCCAATTTATATAAAGCTATGTTAAAAGAGGGATAACTTTGTAATTATTCCAATTTATATCTGTATTTTTGCAGCCGAAAATAAAAGTGGAAAGATTTGAGTAGCTTGCAACCACGGAAAAAATGCTAAAACACATAGTATAACACTCTTCCCTGATACAACTATCTACTCTTGTCCGTACACGGATAAACTTTTAATTAATCCTTTTTTAATTTTAAAGACATGGGATATTTATTCACATCCGAATCGGTGTCGGAAGGACACCCCGATAAAGTGGCGGATCAGATTTCCGACGCTGTGCTTGACAAACTGTTGGCTTATGACCCAGTTCAAAAGTAGCTTGCGAAACGTTGGTGACTACCGGACAGGTGGTACTGGCAGGAGAAGTGAAAACCAAAGCGTATATCGATCTTCAGCGTGTAGCTCGTGAGGTAATCAACAAGATTGGTTATACCAAGAGTGAGTATATGTTCGAAGGTAACTCGTGTGGCGTATTCTCGGCTATTCACGAACAGAGCCTGACATTAACCGTGGAGTGGAACGTGAGGACCCGATGAATCAGGTGCCGGCGACCAGGGTATGATGTTCGGCTACGCTACCAATGAAACTGAAAACTATATGCCGCTGTCGCTCGACCTGGCACATAAGCTGCTGATGGTACTGGCTGAAATCCGCCGTGAAGGTAAGGTGATGACTTACTTGCGTCCGGACTCTAAGAGCCAGGTGACTATAGAATATGATGACGACCGCCGTCCGGTTCGTATCGATACCATTGTGGTTTCTACACAGCATGATGAGTTTATCCAGCCTGCTGACGACTCGAAGGAGGCTCAGCTGAAGGCGGATGAAGAGATGCTGGCAAAGATACGTCAGGATGTCATCGAAATCTTGATGCCGCGTGTTATTTCTGAAATTCATAATCCGGAAGTGCTGAAGTTGTTCAACGACCAGATTAAGTATCATGTGAACCCGACCGGTAAGTTCGTTATCGGTGGTCCGCACGGGGATACAGGACTGACCGGACGTAAGATTATCGTGGATACTTACGGTGGTGCTGGTGCTCACGGTGGTGGTGCATTCTCTGGAAAGGATCCTAGTAAGGTAGACCGTAGTGCGGCTTATGCAGCACGTCATATCGCCAAGAATCTGGTAGCTGCGGGTGTTGCCGACGAAATTCTGGTTCAGGTTTCGTATGCAATCGGTGTAGCGCGTCCGATTAATATTTACGTGAATACGTATGGACGCAGCAAGGTGGCTATGAGCGACGGTGAAATTGCCAAGAAGGTGGATGAAATCTTTGATATGCGTCCGCGTGCCATCGAAGAACGTCTGAAACTGCGTAACCCGATTTACAGTGAAACTGCTGCTTACGGACACATGGGACGTGAACCGAAGGTGATTACCAAGCATTTTGAATCGGCATACGAAGGCAACAAGGATGTAGAGGTAGAACTCTTCACCTGGGAAAAGCTGGACTAATGTAGACAAGGTGAAAGCTGCTTTCGGAATTAAATAACTGACTGTTATGTAAATGAATAAAGAGAATGAGGGATATTCCGAAGGGAGTATTCCTCATTTTTGTCTTGATATACTTCAACGCTGACTGATGAACGATATTAAAAAATGTATGTGTATATAGTGCTTCGAGCACTAAAATTGACCAGGCTTATTTCGATGCTGCCGAAAAGCTGGGGAAAATACTTGCTGAACGGAAGATTAATCTGATAAACGGTGCAGGATGTCTGGGGCTGATGTGTGCCATCAGTGATGCTACGCTACAGGCGGGCGGAACGGTTACCGGGTGATTCCGCATTTCATGGTGGAACAGGGCTGGCATCACAAGGGGCTTACGCAACTGATTGAAACGGAAACCATGCACGAACGCAAGCAGATCATGGCGGATATGTCCGACGGGGTGATTGCACTGCCCGGAGGATGCGGAACGCTGGAGGAGTTGCTGGAAATCATTACCTGGAAGCAGCTGGGGCTGTATCTGAAGCCTGTCGTTATTTTAAATATCAACCATTTTTATGATCCGCTGCTGGAGATGCTGAACCAGGCTATCGAACAGAATTTCATGCGCCGTGAGCATGGGGCTATCTGGCATGTGGCGGAGACACCCGAAGAAGCTGTAAATTTATTGTATAATACACCTGTGTGGAGCAAAGAAATTCGTAAATTTGCGGCTATATGAGTACCGTCTGCCGTATAGGTGTAAAATATATTGCCGAGAAGATGGACGAGCAGCAGCAAAGGCTCGACCAGGCTCTGACAGCAAGCGTACAGGCAAATCCGAAAGCCGGTATGCAGGGACAGCCGTTGCCTTACCAGTTGCGATCGGATGCTTTCGTTACCGGTATTATCCTGATTTGTTTCGTCCTGTTTTCTTATTCGCTGAAAAACGGAAAGAAATATGTGCTGCAACGGATAAAGGCGCTCTTCCAGTATAAAGAGCGGTTCAGCCTGTTCGATGATGCTACTACCTCGAGCAACCGGTATGTCTTTACGCTGACAATTATCAGTTGTGTATTGTCCGGACTATATATTTATGAGTACATATCCGAAACGGATTTCATGCTGATACGCTCGGTTTCGAACGGACTGATGCTGGGAATCTATATCGGAATGTCCTTATTTTACATCAGCTTCAAATGGGTGGCTTATCAGTTTGTCAATTGGATTTTTTTTGACAAAGAAAGAAATAATTACTGGATTCAGACCTATTTTGACCTGGTGAGCGGAATTAGTTTTTTACTTTTTCCGGTCATGTTGCTTATTATTTATTTCAATTTAGGTATCCAGACAAGTAAAGTTTTAATCGTTTTTCTCCTGCTTTTTGCTAAAATATTGTTATTTTATAAGTCTATCAGGAACTTTTTCAAACATGTTTATGGTTTTCTGCATTTTATTCTGTACTTTTGTGCACTCGAAATCATTCCCTTAATACTGTTTTGGAAAGGGATCACCTATATAAACAATATTTTGGTTTTAAAAATTTAAGACATTGAAGATTAAAAAAGTTCTAGTTTCTCAGCCTAAACCCACATCAGAGAAGTCGCCTTATTTCGACATTGCTGAGAAGTACGGTGTGAAAATAGATTTTCGCCCGTTTATAAAAGTTGAGAGTTTGTCGGCAAAGGAATTTAGACAACAGAAAGTTTCTATATTGGATCATACCGCCGTTGTATTTACTTCGCGCCATGCAATTGACCACTTCTTTAGTCTTTGTTCTGAGATGCGAATCACGATACCGGAAACCATGAAGTATTTCTGTACGTCGGAAACAATCGCTCTGTACATTCAGAAATATGTTCAATACCGTAAACGTAAGGTATTCTTCGGTGCAACAGGTAAGTTTGCTGATCTGCTTCCGCTGATAGTCAAACATAACACGGAGAAGTATTTTATTCCGATGTCGGACGTACATAACGACGAAGTGAGAATTTGCTCGACAAGAATAAGATACAGCACACTGAAGCAATCATGTATCGTACTGTAAGTTATGATTTCACTCCGGAAGAAAAGTTCGATTACGACATGCTGATTTTCTTCAGCCCGGCAGGTATACAGTCGCTGATGAAGAACTTCCCCGATTTCGAACAGAAAGATATTGCCATCGGAAGCTTCGGACCTACTACAGCTCAGGCTGTAAAGGATGCAGGACTTCGCCTGGATCTGGAAGCTCCTACGGCAGCAGCTCCGTCGATGACAGCTGCACTGGATATGTTTATCCGTAAGCATAACGCATAAAAACAATTTTAGATTCGGGCACGGACTACAGAAATATACGGATTTCACGTATGAAACAGTAATCCGTGCCTAAATTATTTTATTATGGCAGAACAAGAAAAGCATACCTTTCCGAAAACAGAACGTCTGAGCAGTGTTATCCTGATAGAAAAGCTGTTTGCAGGCGGGAGCAAGTCGCTTCCGGCTTTTCCTCTGCGCATCGTATACATGCCGGTAGAAGGTGAGGAGCTTCCGGCTGTTTCTGTACTGATAAGTGTACCCAAGAAGCGTTTTAAACGTGCGGTAAAGAGAAACCGTGTAAAGCGCCAGATACGTGAAGCGTACCGTAAACACAAGTATCTGCTTATCGATCCGCTGAAGGCTGCCGGGAAAAAGCTGCCATTGCTTTTATCTGGCTGGACAATGAACTGCATGCTTCTGACGAAATAGAAGAGAAGGTCAAGAAATTACTTCAGATTACTGCGGAGCGTATGCTATGAGAAAGTTGCTGACATACTTGCTGTTGCTTCCTATTTATTTTTATCGGAACTGTATCTCTCCCTTTACTCCTCCTTCATGCCGTTTTACTCCGACGTGTTCGCAATATGCTGTAGAGGCTCTGAAAAAGCACGGACCTTTTAAGGGGCTGTATCTCACGATACGGCGATTGTTGCGTTGTCATCCGTGGGGTGGATCGGGATATGACCCTGTTCCCTGAGCTTACTGTCTTTTACTGAATGTTACTAGATATTCATACTCATCGTTTGCCCGCTGATGCTTCGGCCGCCCTGTTGAGCTGTTGCATGCGTGATGTGCCTTTGCCTGAAGGGGCGAGATTTATCTCGGCGGGTATTCATCCCTGGTATCTTACGCGTGAGGATTATCCCCGTCAGCTGGAATGGGTGGTGTCTATGCTGAACGACCGGCGGGTGATCGCACTGGGTGAAGCCGGACTGGACAAGCGGTGTGATACGCCGTTCGATCTGCAGGTGGAGGCATTTCAGGCTATTGCTTTGCTGGCAAGCCGGCACCGGCTTCCGTTACTGATACATGCTGTAAAAAGCAGTGAAGAGCTTATCGCACTGAAAAAAAGGATAAAGCCTGAAAATGCCTGGATCATTCATGGCTTCCGGGGGAAAAAGGAACTGGCAGAAAGTCTTGTCCGGCAGGGTTTTTATCTGTCGTTCGGCGAAAAATATCAGGTTGAGGCTTTGCAGGCCGTGCCAGCCGACAGGTTGCTGCTGGAAACGGACGAGAGTATCTGCCCGATAGAGGAACTGTACTGGCTGGCTGCCCGTCAGCGGAATATCGGGGTGGAACAGCTCGTATCGGAGATACAAGAAACAACCGGCCTTCTCTTTTTTAATCAATAAAATTGGTTATTCAGAGAAAGAGTCGTACTTTTGCCTATCAATCAAATTATTATGTTAAACTAAGAATTTCATTCGATGAATTTTGTAGAAGAATTAAGATGGCGCGGAATGGTGCACACCATGATGCCGGGCACAGAAGAATTGCTGGAAAAGGAAATTGGTTACAGCTTAACCTGGGTATTGACCCGATCCAGCTGGATTCATTGCATATCGGACACTTTG
>ENA-OQAN01000045-OQAN01000045.1-human-gut-metagenome-genome-assembly--contig:-NODE-45-length-57467-cov-2.808982_pt1 | contig 57467 bp, 71 predicted proteins | sample MGYA00242735_ERZ504527 | MGnify/ENA primary metagenome ERZ504527 (study PRJEB26092, sample SAMD00036230) | human gut metagenome | host: Homo sapiens | study: EMG produced TPA metagenomics assembly of... | reverse complement strand
TATTTGAACATGGTTTTGGTCGTCGGCTTTCTTTAAATATGTGGTCGGAATATCATTACCATCGTGATCTGCATCAGCCCGACCAACACGTACAGCAGGATAGTGTCGTCAAGTTCATTATGTGCGATCAGATTAATTACTTTTTCAGTGGAATCCTGTAGCGGTATGAAGTCCCCTAAGGTTCCGGACCAATCACTTTTTTTCAATTCTAATGTAATGCTTATTCTTTAAACCGCTGTTTAACGACAAAAAAGTAACTCCTTTTTTCAGTGAAATGAAAAAGCGTTATATGAAAATTTTTGACAAAAAAAATGAGAAAGTATGACAAAAATTTTGAGCGGCTACATCCAAAAAAACGTATTATTATAAGGTACGCGCATATAAAACTGTGAAAGGTAAAAAAATATATGGCGCATATTCAGTAGTAAAAAAAAGTAAAATGTAAATAATATAGATTTATTTGCAGGCTGTCATTCAGAAAAATCCCGTGTTAACCAGATATTTATCTTAACACGGGATTTTCGTATGGATGCATTGATGATAAAGTTTGTATAAATTTATATGTAGCAGAGTGTATTTGAGTTGTTTGATTGTCTTTTCTTCTATTCGCAAAACACAAGTTTAACGAATAGTTGCATTCGGAAGCAAATAATCTGTAGCTTATTAACTCAATATACGCTGTGTCGGCAACAAAACTAATCAATTTGCAATTAACATTTTTACAAAAAAATCCCCATTAAGGCTATACACCTTAACAGGGACTTTTTTCCGGGATATTTTTATTTTATTTCTGTGCATCCATAATTTCACGGAATTTTAAGATCATGTCGACACATCCGTCAATACCAAGCTTTCCGGCATCCAGTGTCAGATGATAGCTAGTAGAATCACCCCAGCGCTTGCTGGAATAATAATTATAATAGCTGGCGCGCTGTTTATCCTTTTTCTGGATCAGGTCTTTTGCCTTATTCTCTGTGATATTCAGGCGTTTGCTGACAGCTTTGACGCGGTTTTCCATATCTGAATGTATAAAAATATTGATGCAGTCCGGATAATCTGCCAATGCGTAATCTGCACATCTGCCAACAATGACACAGGATTCACGATCTGCAATCTTTTTGATCGTTTCAAATTGTGCAAGGAATACTTTATGGTTCAACGGCATATCAAGAAACGGTGAAGAATTGTAGCTTCCAACGGAGTATGTATCCATGACCAGTGAGTATAAAAAGCTGCTGGTTGGTTTTTCATCGTGATTTTCAAAAATCTCTTCGCAAAAGCCACTGTCTTTCGCTGCCTGCTGTAATAATTCTTTGTCGTATAATTTGATGCCAAGTCTGTTGGCAAGTGCCTCACCAACTGCTTTACCTCCGCTTCCAAATTCACGACCAATGGTATATATCTTATTTGACATAGGAATCCCCCACTTTCTTTTGCAGCAGAATATCTTACATATTACGAAATATTTGTGCAATACATGCAAAACGTCTCGTTTTCATATGATGATATCTGTTTCTTTTGTATAATTATACTACATTTTTTCAAAAATTAAAACAATTTTTCGGAATTTAATGTAAACTTTTTAGTATTTTCAAAAAATATTCTGGGAGTGGTGACGATATTTCCATATATTCATTAGTATGCGGATGAATAAAACCGATCGTCATGGCATGAAGTGTCTGCCCCTGCGTTTTAAACGGACTTTTTCCACTGGAATATACGGTATCGCCAAGTAACGGGTGACCGATACTTGCCATATGAACGCGGATCTGATGTGTTCTGCCCGTCTCTAATTTAAATTCCATATAGGTATAATTCGAAAAACGTTCCAGTACTTTATAATGTGTGATCGCCGGCTTTCCATTTTTCTCGTTGATCGCCATCTTTTTCCGGTTGGTCGGATGTCTGCCGATCGGAGCATTGATCGTTCCTTCATCGTCTTTTACAACGCCATATACAATACCGCGGTATCTGCGATTGACACTGTGCTCTTTGATCTGCTCTGCAATTTTAATATGGCTCTCATCATTTTTACATACAATGAGCGAACCGGTTGTGTCCATATCGATCCGGTGCACGATTCCTGGCCGTATTTCGCCATTAATGCCAGAAAGACTGTCTTTGCAGTGAAACATAATCGCATTAACTAAGGTGCCTGAATAATGCCCTGCTGATGGATGTACAACCATTCCTTTCGGTTTATTGACAACGAGAAGGTCATCGTCCTCATATAAAATATCAAGCGGGATATCTTCCGGGAGAATCGGTGTTTCCACGGCGTCTGGAATTTCCACACATACAAGGTCATCCATACGCAGACGGTAATTTGCTTTTGCTATAGAATCATTTACTTTTACATGGCCGTCCCTGATCAGTTTCTGAAAAAAAAGAACGTGAAGGTGCATTTGAAGAGGTTTTTGACTGCTCAAAAATAACGCTTAGATATTTATCTAAGCGTTCTCCCTCATATTCTGCCTCTATTTCGAAAGTTTCCTGTTTCATAAAATCTCCATTCTGGTATGTATATTCAATGGTATACAAAAATCATGATTTCTTTTTGTGGGAAGAATACGTTCAAAGTCTTCTTCCTTATAAAACAGCAGACATAAGATCAAAAGTACGGCAGCAACGGTCACATAAATGTCTGCGACGTTGAACACCGGGAAATTGATCAGTCTGAAATAAAAGAAATCAACCACATATCTCTGCGTAACCCGGTCAATAAAGTTACCGATCGCACCTGCAAAAAACAGAATGGCGATTCCATTGAGTAAGCCAAAATGTTTTTCCGCAGGAATGCGCATCAGATAAAAATATATGATAAGGATCAGAACAATCACGGTAAAAATAATAAGCGGCCACTGTTTTCCCTGAAAAATACCAAACGCTGCACCACGGTTCTCTAAATAACTGAGTTCCAAAACGTTTTTCCACAAAACAACAGGCATCTGATCTTTCAAATGCTGTACTGCAAGATATTTTGTAAACTGGTCTAAAAAAATCAGAATGACTGAGCATAAAATACCGATAAAAACTTTTTTTTGAATGGTTTTAGATTGTTGTTTCATTGAGCCCTCATTTCTTTGGAAATCATTTTAGGAATGGCAGACATAACGGATACCGTCAAGAATCTGTTCATCTGTCAGCTCGCGGTAGATATAAGCATTTCCAATCTCTTTTAACAGAATAAACTTAACCTGGTTTCCAACCATTTTTTTATCGGATTTTGTTGCGGAAAGAACTTTTTCTGCGTTAAATCATCCATCTGTGTTGGAAGTTTAAAAAGCGATAAAGCATTTTGTATTTTCTCAAAATCTTCTTTTGAAATATGGCCAAGCTGCATGGACAGATAAGATGCCGCAACAATACCAAGTCCTACACATTCTCCATGGTAAAGCGAAAAATCAGAAAGCTTTTCAATGGCATGACCAATCGTGTGTCCAAAATTAAGGAGTGCACGCTCTCCCTGCTCTTTGGGATCACGTTCGACCACATCACGCTTGATATTACAGCTTATGTAGATCATTTCTTCTAAAATTTCAGGATCTAATGCCAGATCTCTTTTCATGAGCGATGAGCCATTCAAAATAAGAAGCATCCTTGATCAAGCCATGCTTGATAATCTCTCCCATTCCGGAAACAATCTGTTTTCCTGGAAGAGAATGAAGCACTGACAGGTTCATATAAACTAATTTAGGCTGATAAAATGCACCGACCATATTTTTATACTGCATAAAATCAATGCCCGTTTTGCCGCCAATACTGCTGTCCACCTGTGAAAGCAGTGTAGTTGGAATCTGTATGAAATCAATGCCCCGTAAGTAAGTTGCTGCCGTAAAACCGGTCAGATCACCGACTACACCTCCACCAAGTGCTAAGAGGATGTCCCTTCTGTCGAAGTGATTTTCTATCAGAAACTGATATAACGCACCTACGGTATCCGTGTTTTTGCTTGCTTCACCTGCAGGAAAAATATGTAAAAATACATTTGAAAATACCGCAGAAAGCTGATCCTGTACTTCCTTTGCGTATAAGGGTGCTACATTGGAATCTGTGACAATACAAAGTTTCTGGTCAGGACTGATTTTGAGTCTGGTCAGTTCTTTACAAAGATCCCCAAAATCTTTTTTTTAATTCAATCGTATAGATCACATTTGTTCCATCTGTAACCGGTATACTTTTTGACATAATACTCCTCCGTTTCTGCATTTTTGCATATGAGTGTACTGTTAACTTTTATATAGCTGATATTTGATTTTCAGACGTCCTTTATTGGTTTCTCCTGAGATGGAAATAAAATGAAAACGCCCATGACCGCGCACGGATATAATATCATCCGGCTTGCAGATATAGGTTGGTGTCTGAATATTTTTTCCATTTACAAATACACGGTCTGCGCGGATCAGTTCTAAAGACTGGCTTCTGGATAAACGGTATACACAGGCAATGACAGAATCAAGTCTGTTTGAGGTAATGATGCCATCTTTATCGATCATCTCCTGATGCGAACTGATTTCGTCTGTACTTACAACACTTAAGCGCACCAGTGTATGACGAACTTTTGTGAGCTGTTCCATAAAGTATGGAGCCACATTTTCCTCACACAGGATATAATAACAGCCGTCTCCCATCAGAATATCACCGATCTTTGAGCGGTCTATACCGAGTGTCATGACAGATCCAAGCAGATCACGGTGACCTAATTTTTCTGCAAACTTCGGATAAGCGGGTTCCACCTTTAATGCCGCAATCGGGTATGTCCATTCATAATAAAGAGCATCAGGAATAAAAGCAATTATCTGACGCTCTGCATAGGAAACCCCGCCAAAACTCTCCGTCTTTGTGGCAAATTCGGATTCACACTGGTGGTAAATATTCAGTTCATTTAAATTAAGGAAATCGCTGAATAAAACGATTCCCTTTCGGTCAGCCTGTCTGGAAAGATCCAACAGACGTTTTTTACAAAGTTCCTGCTCATTCATAATTAAAAATCGGTCTGAATACCCCTTGTCTCAAATGAATCCATTAAACTTAAAAAATCTCCGGAAATATCCACAGATGCCGGTGTGATAATGAAGATGTAATTTGAAATCTTCTGCAGATTACCACTGATTGCAAAGCATGAACCGGATGTAAAATCAATGATACGCTGCGCAATCTCAACGTCAAGGCCCTCAACATTGAGGACAACAGTACGGTTTTCCAGTAAAGTCTCTGTAATTTCTCTCGCATCTTCAACAGAAGTAGGTTTGATCACACATACCTGCATACCGCCGGGACCAGTCTGTTTTTTCGATGGACGGATCGGCGTTACCTTGGATGAGGATTTTACCGGAGTCTCCTTCGGACGATCTGAATCATAATCTTTTTCTACTGTTTCACGTTTCTTCTCGCGACGGAATGTCTGCTTTGGCTCGTCCTCTGTATAATCATCATCGTAATCGTAATCTTCATTGTAAAAATCGTCGTCATCCTCAGGATTCAGACGCATAACATTTAAAAATTTATCAAGAACTCCCATGTTCTCACTCCTGTTTATAATTTCTTTCACCGAAAATTCCGGTTCCTACACGCACCATGGTAGCGCCCTCTTCGATTGCAACCATATAATCTCCTGTCATTCCCATAGACAGAATTTCCATAAATACATTATCTATGTTTTTATTAGTTATGTCAACAGATAATTGCTTTATTTTTCGGAAATACAGACGATTATCTTCCGGATTTTCAACATAAGGCGCAATCGTCATAAGTCCTTTGATACGGATATTTTCAAGTTTGGAAATCTCTTCCACAAGTAGGATTGCATCTTCTGCGGAAATACCAAATTTAGACTCTTCATGTGCAATATTGACTTCGACAAGAATTGGAACGATCACATTCTGTTTTTTTGCCTGAATGTTAATCTCTTCTGCAAGGCGGTATGTATCCACGGAATGGATCAACTCAACTTTTCCCACAATATACTTTACTTTATTGCGCTGAAGATGTCCGATCATATGCCAGCGGATATCTGATGGAAGCTGCTCCATCTTGCTGCAGAGTTCCTGTACTTTATTTTCACCGAAATCACGGATGTTTTCGTCGTAAATTTCCTGTAACATTTCAACGGGTTTCGTTTTGCTTACCGCAATCAGGGTTACTTCATCGCGGCTGCGTCCGGCATTTTTACAAGCCTGTTCAATATTTTTTTCGACATTGGCAAGATTTTCTTTTAACATATCATTTTCCCTCCATTATTTTAACAAATCATCTTCATTGATCTTCGCTCCATCTAAAGCGATGTGGTCATATAAGGAAATTCCATAGGAAGTTCCGGTTTTTACGATGGTATACTCCTTGCTCTGATAAAGGATATCGATCTGTTTGAAAACAGCATAACCTTTATTGACGTTATAGACACCTTTTAAGGTTGCAGTGTCTGAGCCAACCCGGTAAGTTTCATTCGAATCAGGTTTTACCAGAATGTCTCCGGCAGTAACATTCTCACTGTCGATATAGTAATAATCGTCAGTTGTGTAATAAATCGTTGGCGAAACAAACTCTGTTGTTGTCTTTCCGTTTTTGTTTGTGGACGAAACAAGCAGTCCATCGGCATCAGAATCCCCGCCTTTCATAAAGTAGCTGACCGGTATGGTAAAAAATTCTTTTTCTGTAATTGCCGAATTTGGAATTTTCAGTCCGGTCTGTTCGGTAAGCAGCAGCTCAATCTCTATAAAACGATCTTTTGCGTAACGTACCAGCGAATTGCGAAGTGTTAAAATCAGGTATTTTTCCCCGCTCTTTTCTGTAATCACATAGGTAGCGTATGCCGTTTTACCATCCTTATTAAAACGGAGTTTTAAAGTGTTGTCATCTGCAAGTTCATCTGCGAGTGTATTTGTAATAGGAACGACAATATGCCATTCTTCGTTGCTGATCAGTTTATAAACCGCATCCCCGTTAGAAACGGATACATTCTGTTTTAAATTATTGCGCTGATAGGACGCTTCATCAAACTGTTCTTTTGAAAAATTGTCCGTGGTCGTATTTTCAAATCCATCCGTGTAATAAACAAGGATCCCAGGTGTATCGGTTGTGATCGTATGAAAGGAAGAACCATTTCCGGCAGCGGATGTATAATCCGATAATCCGTTTAAAGCTTCCAGACTTAAGGCTTCATTTAATGCAGAATCAATATTTTCTTTAAATGAATAAATATTATAAAATGTCTGCGCCTGATAGGAATTTTCATAGTCGGAAATATCATTTTCAATTTCTAAAAGTCCTTCGGCATCCAGATTAGAGGCGTCTGCACTTACATCATTAATCTTTTGGGAAACGCTTCCGCTTTCATCGACGGAACAGATCAGATCTCCGTATCCGACTCTCGATGATTCGCGTACATAATAGTTCAGTGATCCAGCGTATTGCGATGTGACAATTGTTTCATCCCGAAGGATCAGACCGCGGTAAACATTATTTTCTGCCATGGTTCCCTGCTCCACTTCATAAACAGAAGTATGCGTTGTTGTAATGTAAGTGAAAACATTGAATACAAGATATATGAAAATAATAATAAAAATGATTACACCAATATTTATATTGAACGGTTTACGATATTTTACTACTTTTTTATGTTCATTCAAAAATTTACTCACCTCTTAAATTTTTCAACATTCCTATTCTAACATTTTATTCAATAGAAAACAACGAGGATAAAAAAGTTTTATACGAATAAAAATTTTTTTTTTTGCGTGCATACTATCTGCAAAAGGAGGCTAAAAAAATGAATACAAACTGGCTTGATTACACATTGCTTACATTGGTTATCATTGGTGCGATTAACTGGGGACTGATTGGCTTTTTCAGATTTGATCTGGTGGCATTTCTTTTCGGGGATATGTCATGGCTTACAAGAATTATTTATGCACTTGTGGGAATTGGGGGATTATATCTGCTCAGCTTGTTCGGAAGAATCCGTTCTGTAGGAGAATCTTAATAACAGAATGCATGTTTCGCAAACATTCTGTTATCATGAATTATGCGGTATGGATAAGAGATCTTTCCATACCGCATAATTCATAACAAAAGATATATTCACATGGTGTGTGTTATCTGATTGTTACATATTCATTTTTATAGGGAAATGACGATTTTTGCTTTTGCAATATCTGTCAGTTTTGATTCATCTTTGGATACGCTTAAAATGAATTTTACATTGTATTTTTCACTGATCACATCAAGCTTTTGAATCGCATGATTTAAAAGTTCATCGGAATCTATCGATGCAATGGTAAGAAAACTGTCAAGGTACATTTCTTCAAGATCGTGATCCTGTGATATCACACCACAGATGAAACCGAGAAATTCATCACAGTTATCAATCAGAAAATCGTTTACATTGATCAATCGAATCTTATTATTTAACTCATACATATGTTTCTGGCTCTTATCCAAATATACGATATTGCCAGTTGCAGATGTGATCGATGTATTGACCTTGTTAAGCAGTTCCTTTGTCTTTCCTTTTCCCTTTTCGCCTGAAATAATCTCTATCATGGTCATTTCCCTCCTGATCCTTCGATGCAACGTCCATATTCGTGAAAATGAATAAAAACGGTTCGTTTTATAAATTAATTATAGTATATTAACACAAAAAAAAACAATAATATTTTCAATTAATTTGCAAAACCGGATAACATTTCATTCATTAACAGATAAAGGTTTGATTTTCCGTCTGCTTTCAGAACAATAGAAATAATTGGCTGTGACTGTTCATTCATGGAATAAAGCACCAGACAGTATCCTGCAGCACCGGTTGTACCCGTTTTACCGCCAATTACGGTAAACGTCCGGAGATTTTGCGTGACCGCTCAGATACTGGTTTGTATTTTCCCAGGTATGTTCTTCTATTGTACCATCTCCTGCCTGATAGGTTACATCATAGGAAGTCGTGCTTATGATCTGGACAAATGTTTCATTCTGTAATGCCGCACGGAAAATCAGATACAGATCATATACAGAGGTATAATGATTTTCATCCGGAAGTCCGTTTGGGTTGACAAAATGAGACTGTGTCGCCCCCAGTGCGGCTGCTTCTTTGTTCATCAGTGCCGCAAATTCTTCCACACTCCCTGAAATCGACTCTGCGATTGCAATCGCAGCATCATTACCGCTTCGCAGCATCATACCATATAAAAGGTCATCCATGCGGATCACATCTCCGGCATGAAGGCCGCAGACAGAGGAATCGGAGGCTGATTTGCAGCGTTTTCACTGATCGTGACCGTCTGGCTTAAATCTGTGCAATACTTTAATGCAATATACGCGGTCAAAATTTTTGTTGTACTTGCCGGATATAGTCTCTCATATATATTTTTTGCATAGACAATCTCATTTGTTGCCAGATTAAAAGTACCGGCGCCTTCTGCAACCTGTGAATCCGTTGTATCTGTACCAAGTGAAACGTCATCGGCTACACACAGGTCTTTTGAAAAATATTCCTGTGCACCGGCAGAAACAGTTGTTCCAAGACCAAGACTTCCGGTCGTTTCATAAATATCATAAGGCTGTTCCAATGTAACCTCCTCTTTGCCACAACCGGTAATGCTGCCAAGTAAAAGTGCTGTAATACACAGAACAGATAGCAATCGTTTCATGTTAAAAATTCCTTTCATAAAATACGCAGGATACACCAGATAAAGGTATATCCTGCGTATATATTTTATTCTTAATAATAGAATGTTCACAAAGTGTGTATTCTATTATTCGTTTCTGTTATTTGTACATTTCACGCCACTCTAAATCGCCTCTGTCTAAAGATTTGATCAGAAGTTCTGCGGTAGCAAGATTTGTTGCAAGCGGTATGTTGTGTGTATCACAGATTTTTACGACATTGTTGACATCCGGTTCGTGTGATTTTGGTGTCAACGGATCACGAAGAAAAATGACAAGATCGATCTCGTTGTGCTCGATCTGAGCCCCTAACTGCTGAGCCCCGCCTAAATGTCCTGCCAGATATTTATGAACGTTTAAATTTGTAACCTCTTCGATCAGTCTTCCGGTCGTTCCAGTTGCATAAAGCTCATTTTTGCAAAGTATACCCCGATAGGCAATGCAGAAATTCTGCATCAGTTTCTTTTTTGAATCGTGTGCTATTAATCCAATGTTCATGTTGTAGGACCCCCTGTTGTTAATATTTTTTCGGCTGAAGCCCGACATTTAAGACAAGCCCGATACCTATATACAAAGACCATAATGATGTAAGTCCGTAGCTGACAAACGGAAGTGTTACACCTGTATTTGGCAGAAGCCCGCTCGCCACACCGATATTGACAAAAGTCTGAAAACCAATCAGCGCACCTACACCACAACAGATCAGTCTGCCTGCTGTGTCTTTTGCTTTTCTAGCAATAAATATACACTCAATCGTGATGAAAAGCAAGAGAATTATGATCACTGCACTGCCCACAAATCCAAGTTCTTCACCTGCAACCGCGAAAATAAAGTCATTTTGAGGTTCCAAAATAAAGTTTCCGTTTTTGACCGAAGTCGGATCCGTATTGTTAAGTCCTTTTCCCCATAATAGTCCGGAACCGATCGCCATGATCGAATTCTGCTGCTGGTAGCAAGATCCGGATAATCATCCGGATAAAGCCATGCCATGATACGCCCCAGCTGATAAGCGTGGATGAATGGGATTTTATCCTGTATGATCAGTGTCATTCCAATCAGTCCGACCGGAATACATACGATCAGCACACCGACGACCAGTTTGTAATTTAAGCCTGCCATAAATAATAATGCGCAAAAAACTAAGGTAATTACAATCATTGTCGACAGATTTGGCTGTTTATAGATTAAAAACAGCGGAATCGCAAGTAACACAAACGAAGAAACAATCACTCTTACCGTATTGATCTTCTCCTCATATTTCATGAAATAATACGCGAAAAATAAAATCAAAAGTATTTTTACAAGTTCGGATGGCTGAAAGCGGATACCGCCAATCTCAAACCAGCGCTGTGCTCCTTTTGAAGAATCACCCGCGACAAGTACCAGTGCTAAGAGACCGACTGCCAGCAGATATATGATCCAGGAAAAACGGAGGATAAAACTGTAATCGATCAAAGATAAAATCACCATGATGACAATACCGCTCACCATACCGATGATCTGTTTTTTCTGATCCCCGGGGCTTGCGCTCCCAACCAGAAAGACCCCCAGGGTATTTAATATCAGAACATATATGACCAGTATGAATTTGTAATTCTTTAGTTTATAAAGTTTAGACATTATCCTACTCTCTTTTCTTGTAATCCTTTAACATTACTTTAATCTCAATGTTCTCCGGCTCTATAACCACATATTTCGTGATAACACAGCCTATCTCCTGACGGATCAGTTCCATAGTGGCATCATCCAGTTTTTGATGGTCTGCATTCATCATCAGCTTTAAGCGCTCTTTTGCAACATTTCCGGAATGGGTTTTAAACATGCAGCGCTCCTTTCACAGGTTTCTTTTTAAAAAATATCTTCGAAAAAATACTGCCCTGTTTTATGTAATTTAACAGAGGCACTTCCTCACCTGTGATTCGCCGTGCAATATTGTTGTAGCAGAGCTCAGAAAGTAATGCATTCTTTTTATTTCCATCCAGATGCAGCAACGGTTCGCCATGGTTCTGGGCAATGATGATCTGTTCATCTTCCGGCACGACACCAAGTAATGGCACATCTAAAAGTTCACAGATATCATCGATATTTAGCATATCTCCGTCTTTTACCATGTGCTTGCGAAAACCATTGATCAGAAGTTCTGTTTTTACCGTATAATGTGTTTTTAATATCTGAAGTACACAATCAGCATCATGAATGGCTGCAATCTGAGGTGTTGTGACCACTACAATGCGGTCGGCTCCCGTAATGGCAAGTAAAAATCCCTGATCGATACCTGCGGGACTGTCAACTAATATATAATCAAATTCCTGTCTTAGATCATCAAGCAGATGTTTCATCTGATCAGAATCAAGCAGAATTTTTTCTTTTGTACAGGATGACGGTATCACAGAGAGATTCGGGAATCGTTTGTCCCGGATGATTGCCTGTTTCGCCCTGCATCTGCCGCTTAGCACATCCACCAGATTATAGAGGATCCGGTTTTCCAGTCCCATGACAACATCAAGATTTCGTAAGCCGATATCAGTATCTACCAATACGACTTTTTTTATCTAACAGTGAAAGTCCTGCGCCAACGTTAGCTGTGGTTGTCGTTTTGCCAACGCCGCCTTTTCCTGAGGTAAAAGTAATCACTTCACCCATGAGGGAACCTCCTGTTTTGATTTATTAATAAAACCCGCAAAAAAACGGGAATTATTCAAATGTTAATCATTTACACCATTTGATGTAGCATTAATATTCTCAGCCTGTCCGTTTAACAGAGAATCAGCATCTTCAACTTTGAAATAGTATGCAAGGATCTTCTTTGAAACTTCTGCCGCATTGTGGGAAGTATATCCATTTGCAATACGCGTTGCAATTGATATTTCAGGATTATCGTACGGAGCATAACCGACAAACAAAGCGTGGTTTGGCCGTTTCAGATCCTCCTGTGCCGTACCTGTCTTGCCGGCTGCTCGATTGGAAATCCATCGAATTCTTTTGTATTTTCAACCACCATGCGTATACCGGTATGAATGGCATCCCAGTCACTGTCACTTAAGACATCCACGGTATTGCGTATCTCCGGTTCGTATTGTTTTAATGTGTTTCCGTCAGAATCCGTTACTTTGTTTAAAAGTGTGTAATTATATACGGTACCACTGTTTGCAACGGCAGTAACATATCTGGCGAGCTGTATCGTGGAGTAGTTATTATTACTCTGACCAATGGCAGCCATGACAGGGAAACTATCTGCGACCTGCGGTTTGCTCTCTTCAATTTCTATGCCGGTTGTTTCATTCAGGCCATAAAGTGAAGCATATTTCTGAATTTTTTCAATACCGTTTTCTGCGGCATCATTATTGTAGCTCATTGCATAATTATTGGTACTGAGACGGTAACCAACTTCATAGAAGAAGTAGTTACAGGAATCTCTAAGTGCTTCAGACACATTAATAAGACCATGTGATCCGTGGAAAGAACGATAAATCCAGCATCTCGGTTCATTGCTTACGTTTTTGTACACTCCAAGATCCTGGATCTGCTCCGTCGTACTGATCACATGTTCTGCAAGACCTGCCGTCGCTGATACCATTTTAAATGTAGAACCAGGTGCCGTCCGCTGCTGGGTTGCATAATTGTACAGAGGTCTTGCATTATTTTGCTGCAGGCTGTTGAAGTAATCGGAATCGACGGTGTTTGCAAGCCTGTTACCGTCGTATCCAGGATAACTTACCAAAGCGAGAACTTCCCCTGTCTTTGTATCTGTGATCACACAGGAGCCCGCACATGGATCTAAGGCAAGCTGTGCCGGTGTAATTTCAAGATTCTGGATCTTTTCCTTGATAAAGGAAGCCGGTGCAATTGTGCCGCCTGATAATCCTGCAATATCATCCTCGTCAAATGCCAGAATATTCTGATCAAATAAGATCAGACAAAGCTGTCTTCCGGTAATTGCATCGGTCTGGATTAAATATTCATATATAATTTTTGTAAAATCTGAATCTGTACTGATATCATTTAGAATATAATCACACAATGCATCATATATTTCAGTAGAATCTGAATATTTTTCACTTACGGAAAACTTTGTAATGTCGATCCACCCTTTGGCAATTGCATGGTTTAAATACTCCTGCGGGCCAATCGCCCCATTCTGCCATTGAAGGTAAACCTCATCGGACGTATCAATATTTTTCTTTAACAGGATATTGTTATCATGAAGCATATTTTTTATGATATAGGTAAAATAATCCTGATATTCCTCTGTCATCGATGCAAATGGTGTCGGTGCACTTCCGGTCAGTTCGGTGCGTATCTGTTCAATTACAGCATTTTGTCTGCTGGCAAAGATCTGCTGTACTTCCCGTTCCGTGGGGGATGCATTTTCTTCTGAAAAATGTGAAAAATCAATCACATTATTGTTAATCAGTGCAAAATAGACATCTGTGATCGGAATATTGATATCTGATCCAGGATTATCAATATTGGAGTATACGATTCCGGCAATCTCCTGCTCTAAAAGCTTATATACTGCAATCTGAAGATCTTTGTCGATAGACAGATAGACATCATTTCCTGCCTGCGGTTCTTCGTGTTCAATGACTTTTACCGCTTTTCCAAGATAATCCACATAGAGCTTTTCATGACCTTTCTCACCTTTTAAATCGCTGTCCATATACTGTTCAATACCAAGTTTACCGACTACGTCATTTAAAGTATAGGAATCATCTGTCTCTGAAAGTTTATTGTATTCGTCGGTGGATATTTTTCCGGTGTAACCGATAATGGAAGAAAAATATTCACTATCGTTGTACTTTCGTATGGTATCCTCTAATACTTCAACCCCCTGCAATTCTGCAGCGTGTTCGCTGATATAGGCAACCGACTCCTCGGAAACGTTCGTTGCGATCGTTGTTGCAATATATTTCTGATAGGCATTTTGTGCCATGGAAAAAACGTACAACAGTAATCTTATATGCCATTGCATCATCATATTCGGTTCCAATGGCATAACGGTTGCTGCCCGCCAGATATTGCATAACCTGTGCAGCGGTTGCTTCCGTCGGTTTAAAATCAAGTTTGTTGCGGGAAATGATGTCAGATTCATCTTCCTGCATACTTTCAAATGAAGCCTCTCCAAACACATCTGCCAGAAAACGTTTCCAGGTTGCGCCGGATTCTTCTATGTTATAACTGTAATTGCCATTGTCATCCAGCAATATTTTAAAATCGTTGACAATGGAGTCTCCATTTTCTTCAAGTGCGGTTACGACCTGTGCAATTTCTGCATTGATCGCTGCATTTTTTGCTTTCGTAGAACTGTAAGTACCATTATCCTCGATCGTAATGGAATATGCCAGTTCATTGTAGGCGAGCAGGTTGCCATTGCGGTCATAAATATTTCCGCGTGTACTGTTTAAGGTGCGTTCCTTGACGATTTTGAACGTATAATTGTCCTGATATTCTTTTCCATTTACAATCTGAAGAGAAAAAATACGCCACAGAAGAATGGAAAACAGCAGAATCATCACAACTGTTGCTACAACCAGCCGCGATTTAAAAAACATACGGCATGCTTCTTTTATATTATCAAACAAATTTGCTTGCACTCCTTTTCTCGATTGCTTCCAGTTTCTGGTTTATCTTTAAAATTATGAAATACAAAAAAATTGTTATAACCATGGTATAAACCAACTCTGGTATCATTAATTGTAAAAAATAGTAGTTAAAGTCGTATCTGTTTCGAAAAAGAAACATAATAAAATAAATCAGAAGGTTGCAGCTTAAATCACTGCCTGCAATCAGGACAAGCGGCAGTTTAATATCTTCCGGATAAAAAAGTTTACGGAACATTCCATTGATATAACCGATATACATATATAAGAGGCTGTAAAATCCAAGAACACCTCCACCGAAAATATCTAAGAGCAGTCCGCAGAAAAAACCGATAAAAAGTCCTTCTTTGCGTCCACGCATAAAACCAAAGGACGATGTTACGATAATCAGAAGGTTTGGTGATATGGATGCAAAGGAAAGTGTGTCAAAAAATGTCGTTTGCAACAGATAGCAGACGCCAATAATAATAAATACGGTAATCTTTCTTCTCATAAATAACCTCTATTTCTAAGATTCTGCTGTCTGTTTCTTATTTAAAATGACAAGAACTTCTTCGATATGCTCAAAATCGACTGCCGGTGTAATGGTACCCGACTTTGTAAGATTATTAGAATCCATGGTAAGTGTACTGATATAACCGATCAGAATTCCCTGCTGATAGCGGTTTGATACATAAGAAGTAACGACGGGATCACCGATGGCAACTTTATTGTCCTTATCATTGAGATTTGAAAATTCAATGACCATATTTTCATTCATATTCTGTAAACTGCCATTTACGATCAGGTTATCCGATGTGGTTGTAACCATACCACTGACTTTTATGGTATCATTTATGATAGCAGAAACTTTTGCATAGTTTGGTCCTACGTCTGTGACAATTCCTACAAGACCACTTCCCGCGATCACGTTCATGTCCACTTCGATTCCATCGTTAGATCCCTTGTCAATCGTAAAATTCGTAAACCAGTTGCCGCCGTCTTTTCCGATAACATTTGCTGCAACTTTATCGTAACTTGGATATTTCTGATCCAGTTTTAAAAGTTCTCTTAAATTGTCAAGCTCGTACTGCTCTAATTTAATGGTATTTAATTCCGTGGTCAGATCATCCACCTGACGTTTCAGGTCTTCATTTTCTGCCATAACATCATTTAATTTTTTTAGATTGTCTGCTTTTTCACCAATCCAGCTGCCAACAGAATTAATGCCGCGCTGCATTGGAATAAATACATATCCGGCGACAGTATTTAATGGTCCGCCGGATATGCCGAGTGTAAAACTGAGTAATATTGCCACAATACATACACCGCTTAAGATAAGCAATATATATTTTGTGGGAAGAACAAATTTTGGTTTTCGTTTCATACTTTCCCCTAAATCAAGATCTTACTTTTCATGCTGAAGGCAAGATGTTTGTATTTGCTGTCGGAAACAATTTTTACAAGACCACGCACAACGCACTCTTCCGGTTCTTCACAGGTATTGATATCAATTCCTGTGATATCTGCAAACAATTTATCCAGATCATGAATCTGGGAACTTCCGCCTGTGATATAGATTCCGGAATGGATAATATCTTTTGCAAGTTCCGGTGGTGTTTTCTCTAAGATCATTTTGATGGAATTGCAGATACTTTCGAGATTATCTTTGATTGCTTCATAGACAACTCCGCCTGACATTTCCATTTCGATCGGAAGTCCGCTTACAACATCTCTGCCGACAACGATCATCGTATCTTCATTGCCCGGGATACCGGAACCCAAACGTTCTTTCATACTCTGTGCCGTTTTCTGCCCGATCACCAGATTATAATTTCGTTTTACATAAGTAATGATGGATTCATCAATCTTATTGCCGCCAAAATGGAGAAGATCACTAAGTACAAGTCCTCCAAGTGAAATAACAGAAATCTCGGTCGTATCTGCACCGATATCTACAACCATGATACCGGTCGGTTCATTGACGTCTAATCCCAATCCCACAGCATCTGCGATTGGTTTTTCACATAAAAGAACACTCTTTGGTTTCATCTTGCTCTTATAGAACATGTCAAAAAACGCTTTTTTCTCTACTTCTGTGATACTTGTCGGTACTGCCACAATAAATTCTGCCCCCTTTAAGCTTCCCTTGACATGTGTTTCTAAGAAAAGCTGTATCATGGACTGAAGATTGTTGAAATCTGCGATGACACCTGTTGTAACAGGGAATGTCACATGGATAGACTCCGGGGCCTTTTCATACATTGCGTATGCCGAGTTACCATAAGCATAGATCTCATCTTTATTTTTTAATGCGATCGTGTTTTTCTCATTTAAGATTTTGTTGGAAGACTTGCAGTAAATTTTCATATTGCATGTTCCAAGATCAATACCGTATACGTTGTTTGTCATTGTTCTCTCCCTTTGGAACGCGGTTTAAACCACGATCCTGTTATTTTCTCTGTAACTAAAGTAAGAATGATCTCCGATAATAACATGGTCGGAAAGCGGAATGCCCATCAACTGTCCGCAGTTTAAAATCCGTTTTGTAACGACATCATCTGCATGGGATGGTTCCGGTATACCGCTCGGATGATTATGGACTAAGATAAGATGTGCTGCATGACAGTTGATTGCTGTTTCAAAAACCTCACGCGGCGAAACAATCGTCTCGTTTGCACTGCCGACAGAAAGCAGTTTATCACCTTTCATGTGGCATTTGTTGTCGAACATACAGACGATCAGATGTTCTTTGTTCTCGTGGCGCAGATGCTCCATATAGTATCTGCGATGGTTCTCGGATTAGTCATGCATACGTTTGGTGCTGATTTTGTCTGTGCAATCCGCTTTGATAATTCCGCAATACATTTTAACTGGATTGCCTTTATGGGACCAATTCCACGTATTTTCTGCATCTTTTCAAACGGAATGTCATAGAGGTTTAATAAATTGCGATGACCGTCATTTAACAGATTCTGCGCAACTTCCACAGACTTCAGACCGCTTGTCCCTGAACGGATAATCACTGCTAACAGCTCTGCATCACTTAAGTATTCCGGACCATATGTAAGAAACTTTTCATATGGCTTTTCCGAATCCGGCAATTCTTTTACCGTAGTAATTTTGTTCATAAATGCTTCCTCTCTGCTCTCCCGGGAAGCATACATAAATCACATTATATTCTATCATAACAAGTCAAGGTCGACAAGTTTTCGTTCCTTAAGTTTTTGTAAAGATTTGAGAATACCCAGTTTTGCGTGATACCAGGTCAGTCCGCCCTGGAAATAAACGGCATATGGAGGCTTGATCGGACCGTCTGCACTCAGCTCAATGGATGATCCCTGTACAAAAGCACCTGCCGCCATGATGACATCGCTGTCATAGCCCGGCATTGCCCACGGTTCCGGCGTTACATAGCTGTCGACCGGTGCCGCCGCCTGAATTCCCTCACAGAATGCAATCAGTGCATCCGGATTGTGGAATGCAACCGCCTGAATGATATCGTGACGGCTCTCACTTCCGTTCGGAACAACCTCAAATCCAAGTTTTTCGTAAATATTTGCTGCGAAGATAGCACTTTAATGCGCCGCTCACCACGGTCGGTGCAAGGAAAAATCCCTGATAAAAAGACTGGATGACACCTAAGGATGCACCGACTTCTTTTCCGAGTCCCGGAGAGGTCAGACGGTAAGCAGCATTTTCGACACATTCTTTTTTCCCGACGATATATCCGCCAATCGGCGCAAGTCCGCCGCCCGGGTTTTTAATCAGAGAACCAACGATCATGTCCGCTCCGACTTCAAGCGGTTCCTGCTCTTCGACAAATTCACCGTAACAGTTATCTACCATACAGATGACATTCGGTTGATGCCTTTGATGTAGGAGATCAGCTCTCCAATACGTGCCACGGACAGGGTTGGTCTGGTTGCATACCCTTTGGAGCGCTGGATCGTCACGAGTTTTGTCCGCTCATTGATCGCCTCTTTGATATGTTCAAAATCAAAACTTCCGTCCGGCAGAAGATCCACCTGACGGTAAGACACGCCATATTCTGCCAGAGATCCCTTTGACGGACGGATGCCGATCACTTCCTCTAAGGTGTCATATGGTTTTCCGACCGGGGATAAAAGTTCATCTCCCGGACGAAGGTTTGACATTAAAGCAAGTGCTAAAGCGTGTGTGCCGCAGGTAATCTGCGGACGTACTAAAGCATCTTCTCCTTTAAAGCAGGATGCATATACTTTTTCTAATGTGTCACGTCCGAGGTCGTTGTAGCCGTATCCTGATGACATATTAAAGCACTCTGCACTCACACGGTTGTCCTGCATCGCTTTGATGACTTTTAACTGGTTGTATTCTGCCGTAGCATCGATCGCTGCAAAACGTTCTTTTAAGGAATCTTCGATTTTTTCTCCAAATTCATATACTTCTCTTGAAATACCAAGGGTTTCGTATTGTTCTTCCATCCACTTATTCATGACTGATTATTTCCTTTTCTTCTAAAATTGATATCATATCTGTTAAAATCGCTGCATCATCATAGCCAAATGCCTGCTTGTCGAGCCAGATCACATCCCGCTCTCTCTTAAACCATGTCAACTGGCGTTTTGCAAAGTGGCGCGTCTCACGCTTGATGATATAGACAGCTTCCTCTAAGGTACACCCGCCGTCTAAATATGCAAGGATCTCCTTGTAGCCGAGCCCCTGCATGGAAACCATCTCCCGGCTGCAGCCCATGGATTTTAATTTTTTTACTTCCTCCACGAGTCCGGCTTCTATCATTGCGTTCACACGTCTGTCAATGCGTTCGTACAATTTTGCACGCTCATCCGTGAGTACAAAATAGGCAAAATTGTATGGAGACTGTTTTTGTCGTTCCGTTTCGTTGTGCTCAGATATTTTTTTGCCGGACAAATGATAAAATTCTAACGCCCTTATCACACGTTTGATATTATTGGCATGGATCGCTTCGGCGGAAGCTGGATCCACTTCGCGCAGTATTCCGTGCAGATATTCTGCGCCATGTTCTCTGGCAAGATCTTCTAACTGCCTGCGGTAAGTCTCATCACACTGCTGCTCTGTAAAATCAATATCATACAAAAGTGCCTGAATGTAAAATCCGGTGCCCCCGGCTATGATCGGGATTTTTCCATCCGCATAGATTTCTTTTAAATATTCTTTTGCCATCGTGACAAAACGCACAACGTGAAATTCTTCGTCCGGCTCTAGCTCATCGATCATATAATGCGTAACACCCTGCATCTCCTCCGGTGTGATCTTGGCAGAACCGATATCCATATGGCGGTAGACCTGCATAGAATCCGCAGAGATCACCGCTCCATTTATTTTTTTTGCCAGTTCCACCGAGAGGGCACTTTTCCCCACCGCGGTCGGACCGGTCAGAATAATCATTGGTTTTTGCTGCATATCAGACAATCCTTTTAAATTTCTTTTCTATTTCATATTTGGTCATGGAATGATCGTCGGGCGTCCGTGCGGGCAGTTGTACGGATTTTCAAGTTCCAGCAGTTCATCGATCAGCCGTTCTGCCTCCGGCCTGCTGATGTGCTGGTTTCCCTTGATAGCTGCCTTACAGGACATCGACGCAACTTTTTCCATAATGGCATTTGGTGAATCATTTTCATTTATATTTGCAAAATCATCTAACATTTCAAGAAACATTGTTTTTGTGTCAATCCCGGTAAAATCAGCCGGAATAGCAGTCACTGCATATTCCTTTCCGCCGAACGGTTCGATTTCATAGCCGAACGCATCGATCTGCTCCCTGTATTTTTCAAGCATCTCGATCTCTTCAATGCTGAGTGTCAGGATGATCGGCGGACTGAGCGTCTGTGATGAAAATGTTTTTCACGCACTTTTTTTCATCGTTTTCTCATAAAGTACTTTTTCATGCGCTGCATGCTGGTCGATGATGAACAGCTTGTCCTCATACTCTACCATCCAGTAAGTATCGAACAGCTGTCCGATGATCTTGTGTTTCTTCTTGGCATCTTTTGTCAGAAACCCTTCGGAGACTGCCGCAAGTTTCTGTTGCTCGTAAGTGACTTTTGACTCCGGTAAAGCTGCCGCTGTCTCTTCTGGCAGGCTTGCCGTTGTTTTATCCGCCTGTATTGGCTGCGGTACGGGTTTGGAAACGGTGTATGTATTGCTTTCCGATACCGGTCCGCGGACTGTTCTGTGACAGCAGTTTCTTTCTTTGGAAGAAGCGAGTTAAAGACAGAAAGGTTTTCCGGCGGTGCTGATTCCTTCTGCGGTGCTGCGCTCTGCATCGGAATTGTTGTCTGCACGTCTTCATTTTCTTTTGACGCAGCGAAACCGGACTGTGCGCCTGTTCCCTGCTGTATGTCCTGCGGCTGAAACCTTCCTCCACTCCGCACCGTTTCAACACCCCGGCGCTCAAACGGTTCCGGGAGCGGTGTCTTGATGTTTTCACGTTTCCGTATCTTTTCTTCCTGCACCGGTACTTCAGGGATAAAATCTTTGTGCGTCAGCGCGCCCCGGATAATTTCAAACAATGTCTTATAGATCGCCTCATTGTTTGAAAAACGAAGTTCCATCTTCGTCGGATGCACGTTGACATCTAAAAGATCGGTATCCATGGAAAAGTACAGAACGCAGAACGGATACTGGTGCTGCATCAGAAAGCCTTTGTACGCTTCCTCAATCGACTTTGAGAGCAGCGCGCTCTTGATATAACGTCCGTTGATAAAGTAATTCTCAAAATTACGGTTTCCGCGGGAAATTAACGGTTTTCCGATAAAACCCTTGACATGAAAATACTCATTTTTATGGTCGATCTCTAAAAGCCCGGAGGTGATATCCCTGCCGTAGATATGATAGATCATATCTTTTTCCCTGGAATTGCCGGAGGTATGCATTTTCGTCTGACCGTTGTTGATGAATTTAAAGGAAACCCCCGGATGTGACAGGCAAGACGCTCCATCAGGTCATTGATATAATTGCCCTCCGTCTGTGCTGTCTTTAAAAATTTGCGCCTCGCCGGTGTATTGTAAAAAAGATTGCGGACGATAAAAGTGGTTCCCTCCGGCGCACCAATCTCCTCATTTTCCTTTTCTTTCGAACCCTCAATAACATAGCGGGTACCGGTCAGTTCCCCGTATGTTTTTGTGATCAGCTCGACCTGTGAAACTGCAGCGATACTTGAGAGCGCCTCACCGCGGAATCCCAAAGAGGTAATGCTCATCAGATCTTCCACGCTTTTGATCTTGCTGGTCGAATGGCGCAAAAGGCAAGCGGAACCTGCGCCCGCTCGATGCCGCAGCCATTGTCCGTGATACGGATAAATGAAATACCGCCCTCTTTGATCTCAACTGTGACGGCAGTTGCCTTTGCATCGATGGCATTTTCCACCAGTTCTTTTACCACGGAAGAGGGGCGTTCCACAACTTCCCCGGCTGCAATCTTGTCAATTGTCTCCTGACTGAGCAGTGTAATTTCAGGCATACAGATTCACCTCTTTGTTTCAATCGTTTCTGCTGCATTTCCTGCAGCATTATTCTGTTATGGTCTTGGCATCTTAGGAACGCCGGACACCGGTTTCCCGCAAGGTCTTGTCTCGGAGCAGTATCCGAAGTAATCACATTTTGGCATAAACAGATTATCTGCAATCCAGCGCCATTCTTCCGAATATTCCGAAAGTGCTTTTCGGATGTCACCAAATAACTGGCGGTATTCCCAGTATGCGCGGTTACACATTCTCTGATGCTCATCTCCGTTAAACTGCGCAGATTTCTTTTATCCACGATCGACGCCGTCATGCCAAGCGGCAGTCCGTTTGCAACATCTTCCTTTGGAATCCCGTAGTCTTCCTGCAAAGCGCGGCATTCTTCATTGATATGCGCCATTAATGCCTGATATTTTTCCAATGCTTCTTTGTTGTTCTGGATCGACGGCGGGATGATGTAATCAAATCCGCGTCCGGCATAATTGATATAGCGTGTACTTGACTGTAAACGTGTCGGTGAGCCGCCAATATGTGTATACCACTCGCGCTCTACTCTCGCGGAATAGCCGGCAATGATCATCTCTACATTTACATATTCCATGACTCTTCCATGTCCGGAAATGATACAGTCCATGCCCCGTTTATAATTTTTCTCCGGATCTTCTACATTTCCTCCCCAGCAGACACCGGCGCGCTGTCCCATCAGCGTGATCGGGTTTTTAGTTGTCTCCGGCAAAATTGTAATTGTGCCCATAAATTTTATTCTCCATTTCTACCAGCGGTTTTTTATTTTATTCTGTAATTCATAAAGTTTGTTTAATGCCTCGATTGGTGTCAGATTTCCGACATCAATCGTTTTTAACTCTTCTAAAATATCATCGTCCTTTACGGTATCAAATAAAGACATCTGTGTCAAATCAACTTCATCCAAACGTTCTTTTTTCTTTTTCGTTCCTGCCGTTGCAGGCGTGATGTTTTTCGTGACAGACGTGATATCATTTGCGCTCAGCTCTTCCACGATTTCTTTGGCGCGTTCAATCACGGAATCCGGAACACCGGCAAGTTTTGCAACCTGGATACCGTAGCTCTTATCCGCACCGCCCTGCACGATCTTGCGCAGAAATACAATGTCGTCGCCTTTTTCTTTGACCGCAATACAGTAATTGTGGACGTTGTTTAACTTTCCTTCCAGCTCAGTCAGCTCGTGATAATGTGTCGCAAACAGTGTCTTTGCACCGAGCAGACGCGGGTTGCTGATATGTTCAACTACCGCCCATGCGATACTTAAACCGTCAAAGGTACTTGTTCCGCGTCCGATCTCATCGAGTACTAAAAGCGAATTGGATGTGGCATTGCGCAGGATATTTGCGACCTCGTTCATCTCCACCATAAAGGTACTCTGACCGCTTGCAAGATCATCCGATGCCCCGACACGGGTAAAAATACGATCCACGATGCTGATCTTTGCCGATGTCGCTGGAACAAAACTTCCGATCTGTGCCATCAGAACGATCAATGCAGCCTGTCTCATGTAAGTGGATTTGCCTGCCATGTTCGGTCCAGTTATGATTGCAATACGGTTATTTCCGTTATCTAAATATGTATCGTTATCGATGAACATATCGTTTGTGATCATTTTTTCGACAACCGGATGTCTGCCGCCCTTGATATCAATCACTCCACTGTTGGTCATCTTGGGTCTGCAGTAATTATTCTGGTCTGCAACGACTGCAAGTGATACAAAAACGTCTAAGTTTGCGATTGCTTTCGCTGTCCGCTGGATACGGACAACTTCTTCTGCAATTTTATTCCGTACTTCACAGAACAGATCATACTCTAAGCTGACGAGCTTGTCCTCCGCGCCTAAGATCATATCTTCTAATTCTTTTAATTCCGGTGTGATGTAACGCTCCGCATTGGCAAGTGTCTGTTTTCTGGTAAAATAATCCGGCACCAGATCCTTGTAGGAATTGGTCACTTCCAGATAATAACCGAACACTTTGTTGTATTTGATCTTTAAATTTTTAATTCCGGTCTTTTCGCGCTCTTTTGCCTCTAACTCTGCAAGCCAGGTCTTACCCTCTGTTTTGGCATTGCGGTATTTATCGACATCCTCATTATAACCTTCCTTGATCAGTCCGCCCTCGCGCACAGAGATCGGCGGTTCTTCCATGATCGAACGATCTACCAGGGAGCAGAGTTCTTCCATGGCATCAATGTCGTTCTGGATATTTTTTAGCAGTGCACCGTCAAACTCATCGAGCAGGGATTTGATCGGAGGCAGCATGCTGATAGAATTCTTAAATGCGATCAGATCACGCGGATTGGCTGTCCGGTAAGTCACACGGGTGATCAGACGCTCAAGGTCATAAATCGGATTTAAATACTCGCGCAATTCCTCCTTGTGATCACATGATCGTTTAACTCACCAATGGCTTCCTGGCGCAGTTCAATCTCGGTTTTATCGATCAATGGCTGTTCCACATAAGCACGAAGTGTCCTTGCTCCCATCGCTGTTTTGGTTTTATCTAACACCCATAGCAGTGAACCGCGTTTTTGCTTTTCACGCAGTGTCTCCACCAGTTCTAAATTACGTCTGGTCGAACTGTCTATGATCATATATTTCCCGGTTGAGTATGGATGAATCGCAGAAAGATTGCCAAGATCATTTTTCTGTGTTTCATACAGATAGCGGAGCAATGCCCCCGCAGCGATCGTGCCGCACGCATAATCAGATAATCCAAGCCCCTCAAGACTCTGCACCTTAAAATGTTCTTTTAACGTATTTTCTGCCGTCTCGTCACTGAAATACCATGCCTCTAAAGAGTACACTGCAATACCAAGGCGATTTTTCATATCAGAGAGATCGACACCGCTCATATAAAAGCTCTCATTGCAGATGATCTCGGATGGTGCAAATTTGTTGATCTCGTCAATCAGTTTCCGCTCCGTATCGACCTCTGTAACAAAATAGTCTCCGGTCGAGATGTCCGCTAATGAAATACCGTATTTATCTGCAAGATATACGATACACATAATGTAATTATTTTTGGATTCGTCGAGAGCCTGCATGTCTGTGTTTGTTCCCGGTGTGACGATGCGGATCACCTCACGCTTTACAAGACCTTTTGCAAGTTTTGGATCCTCCACCTGCTCACAGATCGCAACTTTATGACCGTTTGCAACCAGTTTATTTAAGTATCCTTCCACTGCATGATAAGGAACACCGCACATCGGCGCGCGTTCCTCTGCACCACAGCTTTTGCCGGTCAGCGTCAGTTCAAGTTCTTTTGAGACAACGATCGCATCATCAAAAAACATCTCATAAAAATCACCGAGTCTGTAAAACAAAATGCAATCTTTATATTCCTCTTTTGTTTTTAAATATTGCTGCATCATAGGTGTATATTCTGCCACGTCTTTAACCTCTGTTCTTTTTCTATTCATCATAATAGCGTCCGTCAAATGGATCATCTATTTTTTCATAATTGTAATCTATCATTTACTCTCTATGGCATATCTACCGATTGCTCGGCAACCTTTAAGCCGTCCATTGCCGCAGACATGATACCACCTGCATATCCGGCGCCTTCCCCGCATGGTAAATGCCGCGGATATTCGACTGGAATGATTCATCACGCACGATACGCACCGGGGAAGATGTACGGCTTTCGACACCGGAAAGGATCGCATCCTCACGGTCAAATTCCGGAATCGCACGGGAAAAATGATGCATTCCTTCTATGAATGATTCCTCTAATTCTTCCGGCAGAAGTCCTCTCAAATTACAAAGTACGGAATCACCCTTTGTTGTACTCTCAAATGCACCGTAGGAAACGGAAGGACGATTTTTACAGTAATCACCAAACAACTGCTGTGGGATCTTTCCATTTCCAAGTTTCCATGCCCGCTCCTCCAGACGTTCCTGAAAACGGACGCCGGACAGTACATCTTCTTTCCCATCGGCATCTTTTAAAACACCATGACGGATCGCATCCGCCTTAAAATCTTCCGGTGTGACGGAGACGATGATCGCACTGTTTGCGTTGCTGCCGCCACGGTCCGAGTAACTCATGCCGTTGACTGCAAGGCGGTGTTCTTCGGAGGAAGCGTTTACGACATAACCGCCCGGACACATGCAAAAGGAGTATACCCCTCTGCCGGAGGAAGATTTGCCGTCACTTTATAAGGTGCCGCAGGAAGTTTGTCTGCATATAAATCTCCGTACTGTGTCAGATTGACCTCGCTCTGCGGATGCTCCACACGGAATCCGACCGCAAAGGATTTTGCCTGCATATTTAAGCCCTTTTCCTGTAACAGCGAAAACGTATCCCTTGCACTGTGACCGATGGCAAGGATCAGGCAGTCGGTATCGATCTGTCTGTCGTGATTTAATTCGATAGATTTTAAGTTCCCGTTTTTGCCGGTGGAAAATCCAGTAACACAGGTCTCAAATAAAAACTCTACGCCATTTTCTGTCATAAATTCCCGCATCCGTTTTATCACATCTGCAAGAATGTCTGTGCCGATATGTGGTTTGTTTTCATATAAAATATGTTCCGGTGCCCCAAATTTTACGAATGTTTCAAGAACAAAACGGTTCCTTCCAATGGGATCTTTGACCAATGTATTTAATTTTCCATCGGAAAAGGTTCCTGCACCGCCCTCTCCGAACTGGACGTTCGAGGCGGTGTCTAAGACACCGGTCTCCCAGAACTTCTGCACATCCGCAGTCCGTTCTTCGACCTTTTTACCACGCTCTGCCACGATCGGATGAAAACCCTCTGACATTAATGCATAGGCACAGAACAGTCCGGCAGGGCCTGCCCCCGCGATCACAGGTGTGCGTGAAGGATTTATGACTTCCGGAAGGAGGTATTTTTTCACTTTGATTGACATAACATTATTATTGTTAACCTTTTTTAAAATTTTCTGGTCGTCTGCCGTCTCTACATCTACGGAGTACACATAAAACAGATCCGGCTTCTTCCTTGCGTCAATGGATTTTTTGACGATCTGGTATTGAAAAGGCGTGTCTGCCTTTAATTTCAACGCTTTTTTGATCTTTTGCTCTAACTGCACCGTATCATGTGTTACTGGCAGCTTGATCTGATTAATTCGAATCATAATTTCCTCGTTTCTTCCTGTGCGCTTTTTTCCCCGGATGTGCATATTCTCCTGCGTGGCTTCCTGCCACATATCCGCTGGACCAAGCCCATTGCAGATTATATCCACCGCAGATACCATCAATATCAACGACTTCTCCTGCGAAAAACAGTCCCGGAATTAATTTTGACATCATGCTGGCTGCATCGATCTCGCGTGTGTCCACACCGCCCGCACAGACCTGTGCCTGCGCGATATCTTTGCTTCCTGTGATGTCGACACGCAGGTCTTTCAGCAGTTTTGTCAGACGTGTCAGTTGTTTTTCCGGTACTTTTTTTGACGGAATATGAAGATCAATCCCGGCTTCTTTTAAGAGTACCTCTGCAAGCTTTTTATTGCAGAGACCGATCATCGCCTGAGAGGCATCTTTTCCGTGAGCATTCATGCAAAAACGCAGTTTCAGCAGATCATTCACTTCCCCAAAAGACCGGTCCGGCATAAAATCGATCTGTGCATATACCTGTTTTTTTTGTTTTAAAGCTCTGGTTGCATATCGGCTGATCTGAAAAACCGGAATTCCCGATATTCCATAATCCGTCAGCTGTAATTCACCACGTTCTCTGGTCGTTTCTGCTCCGTTTATGTACAGTCTTATCGAAACTTCTGCACGGATTCCTGCAAGCATTTTAAAGAATGACTGCCTGCACTGCAACGGCACCAACGCCGGTACAATATCTATGATATGGTGCCCAAAGTGTTCAATATATGGAAGCGCACTGCCGTCACTCCCACTCTTCGGCGAAGCGAAAAGACCGGTTGCAAAAATGATTGATTTTGCGCGAAAATCTCCTGTGCCTGTCCGGATCAGAAAGAAATCCCCCTGTCTTTTTATTGCTTTGATCTCACAGGAGACAATCTCCTTTACACCGGTATATGCGGCTTCCATGCGAAGGACATCCAGAACAGAAGCAGCCTGTTCACTTGCCGGGTAATAATAGCCGTTTTTTATTTTTGGTTCGATACCGATCTCACGAAAAAAACGCCACTGTTTTTTTCTGATCGAACTGTCTGAATACCGGTACAGCAAAAGCAGGGTTTTCGCCTCTGTAACACGATAATCCCTGCACCTCGTTTGTATAATTACATTTTCCATTCCCCGTGGCAAGTATTTTCTTACCTACACGTCCATATGTTCTAAGATGATTGTATCTGCACCTGCTAAAGCAGACGCAATAGAAGCCATCAGCCCGGATGCTCCGCCGCCAATGACTGCAACTTCTGTTTCTGTCATATTAAAAACCTTTTTCGATATTTATATAGTTTATTTGTCCGTAACAGGATAAACTATTGATTATTTTAACATACAAAAAACAAACATTCAATCCGTGAAACCCATAGTTATTGCTGGTAATTCATCAATATCAGAAAGGCTGCAGCAATCTAACTGGAATAGCTCTCCAAAAAGGCGTACAATTCCTGATCGTCCGAAAACCGGATCCCATTTTCCAATTTTTTTACCATATCTTCATTCAGATCACGGATGCGGATATTTGTTTCAAAGAATTCTGTGATACCATCACTCTGGTATACGACCAGAATCCCATCCTTTTGTTTTATGATATACGCATACGGTTCATAAACTGCAAGACTCTCTGTTGTCTTAAGTTCTTTTTCTGTATCCGTTTCTGCCGGCATTTCTTCGGTTGCCGCAGCAAGATCCTGTTCTTTTTCCCCCGTATCCTGTTGTGTAAACAGTAAATAAACAACCATGACCAATAAAAGAAAGATCATTCCGGTAAAAAGGCAAATACTCGTCGTTTTTTTCATCCCATCACTCCATATTCCGGTTTTACGATAAGTATTTGCCAAATTTTACTTTTTTATTCACTTGTCAGAAATATTTTTTCATGGTCATAGAATGTCTAAACACATGCCGTCAGCTATTTTAATAAGTGCATTTTTTTTTGCGACATCTGCCAGCATGCGGCCTTTCGGGAAACGCAAGATTTCCTGCTCATTTAATCCTTTTAACAGCAACAGTAACACTGCATATACCGCCGCTCCAATCACGATCGACAAAAGCGTTGCTACAGCATTAACACGCAGCACGTACAGAATGCCATGATAGACGAGCCATACAACAACACCCATACCGGCAGCGGCGATTGCAGGGACAAAAAATGTTTTTCGAATTTCCTGATGATATCCGCTGTAACGGCGGATTGATCCTGCATTTAAAATACACATGATAAGACCGAATGCTGCATTTGCGATAACGACTGCAAAAATGTTTAAGTCAAACAAGAACATAAGTGCTGCCAGCAAACCTAAATGCAGTACCAGTGCAATGATCGCATTTTTGATCGGTTCTTTCATGCGGCCGATTCCCTGTAAAAGACCGTTTGAAAGCGTTGACAGTGAAAAAAACAAAATCGTAACAGCTCCTACCTGTAACATATGTGCAGCAGTCTCCGATGAATCACGGAACAAAAGCTGTAAGATCGGTGATGCAAGTATGCCCATGCCAACTGCACATGGAAAAGCAATCACCATGATAAAACGTGTTGCAATCCCGATCTGTCGTTTTGCTTCGCCTTTTTCCCGGCTGCATAGGCAGCAGTCAGTGCAGGAACAGAGGATGCCGCCATCGCTGATGCAATGGAGATCGGAACATTGATCAGAACCGTATATTTTCCAGTATAAATACCATTCCAGGAACCATACTGGTTCGCGGTATATCCCTGATATGCAGCAATGTGTTTATATACAGCCTGATCTATGACGGTATTGCAGTTGTAGATCGTACTGCTCAGTAAAACCGGATGATCGTTATGATAAGCAGATGAAATATCGAGCCATAGGAATCAACGTTTCTTTTCCGCTCTCTGTGCAGACTGCGTTTGAACGCACACAGATATACAACCAGTACAAAGGTACAGAATAATAATGCAACCAGTGCTCCGATCGCAGTACCAAGCGTTCCTCCTGCTGCTCCGTATGCTGCGGAATAATTATCAGCATCACCAAGCAGTGCTCCAGCCTTTGCACCATAATCAGCCAATACATACGCTGCCCATACACTGACGATTGCATTTGCAATCTGCTCTAAGATCTGGGAAGTTGCACTCGGCATCATTGTTCCAAGTCCCTGAAAAAATCCTCTCATAACACCAAGTACTGCAACAATCAGAAGTACAGGGATCAGTACACGCACAGCGAAGACGCTCATCGGTGTTTCATCAGCGTGCCTGTGATAAACTCAGCACCAAACAAAAGGATCAGTGCGGCGACCGTACCGGTACATACACCGAAGATCAATGCACATTTTAAAATGCGGTATACATTGTGTCTTCTGCCCTGTGAATAATTTGCAGATACAAGTTTTGATACTGCGAGCGGCAGACTGTAGGATGAAATGATCAATAATATATTATAAATCTGGAAAGCAGTTCCATAGTAGTCATTTCCGGTATCCCCGATAATATTTGTCAGCGGGATACGGTAGATCAGACCGATAATACGGCTGACGATGGATGCGATAGCAAGAATAGAACCCTGCACAAGAAAACTTGTACTGCTTTTTTTATTTTGTTTGCCCATATGACTTAATCCTCGTTATCTTAAAATGTTCATCTCGTTTAAGATCTCAGTTTGTTTTCCCTCCATAATAGCAGCTTCCTCCGGTGTCATATGGTCATATCCAAATAAATGAAGCATACTGTGAAGGATTAAAAATGCATATTCACGTTTTTCACTGTGCCCATAACTTTTTGCCTGTTCCTTTACTTTGTCAACAGAGATAATGATATCTCCGAGCATTATTTCGCCTGTGTCCGGGTTGAAATTGTCATCGTAATCATCTTCTAATTTCGAAAAATCTCCTGCGCTCTCATAAGAAAGCATCGGAAATGACAAAACGTCCGTCGGCGCATCAATGTCACGGTATTCTTTATTGATGGCGTGGATTCCATCATTGTCCGTGAGCGTCAGATTGATTTCAGCTTCAAACGGAAATCCCTCATGCTCGATTGCATAGTCTGTCACTTCTTTTGCAAGTGCCTCCTCATCAAATGAAAAATCAGTATCTGTTTCTTTTTCTATAAAAAGACTCATAAATTTCCTCATTTCTGTGCCTTACAGGCAGTTTTTATATCTTTTGTATTTTATACGTTTTTTAAAAGAAGAAGGTTTCTTCATTTACAAGATATTCCCTGATCTTTAAAAACATATTCATGCCGAGCCCGGACTGATCATAAATTCCGCTTGCAGAATATTCGTTTAGTGTCTGGTAGATGACATATCCTGATTCCATTCGCTTGCCATTGTATAACTGTCAAAAACTTCTATCTTTTTGACCAGGCCATTTACCATATGTACGATCGCGGACTCGATGGATGAAGGCGGTGCTGTTTCGCCATCATATTCACTGATGATACGGATGACATCTTCCGGGAAACAGTGTTCCTGTGCAATGCGGATTCCGCTCTCTGTGAGCGGTTCACCTTCCATGATCCCGATCCGGTAATAAAATCCTGCCGCCGCGCAGGTCTTTTCATCTGCCCCGGCAACTCTCGCACAGCTTGCTGCAAGTCTTGAAACTCTGCGTGCATGCTGATATTCCTGTTTCGAAAAATTTGACAGTTCACGGACAAGAGGATAAGTATCATCTATAATATCCGTCAGGATATCATTTACTTCCTGTTCCCTCAAATGTGAGAAATGCGGATAGCCAAACTGCAGCCACAAAACACTGATGGCACCCTCTCCAATTCCCCATAATAAAAGCACAAAATGTACCTCCTGATAGGTCAGATAATAAAAGGTGACTGGAAGTAAAACGGAGAGGCAGAACAACAGCACTTCATACCAGATAAGTTTTTTCCCCTGTTTTGCGGCTTCCTCCGCCGTCCCGGCAAGGATCACACCAAAGATTGTCAACAGACAGTACAATATCAGTTCCTGTGAATGCAGTCCCATAACCAGACATATCATGGAATCCCAGAAAATACCGGTAATAAGCGCAAGACGTTCGGAAACAAAGGCTGCAATAATGAGCGGTACAAATACCAGCGGTTTTACAAATCCAGGAAAGTATGATGCAAACACAACCACCACCGCTGCTGCCGTATAACTATATAATACTTTTTTGAAATCTGTTTCACGGTTATGGCTGATCAGTCCTTCCGCACGATCGTGTTCTATAAAGAAAAGAAACAATACAAACCATATCATGGCAACACAGACAATCCCTAAAATCTGATCCAGTAAAATCTGTTGTTTTGCACACAGTAAAAGTATGGCTGCAATGGTAACGATAAACATGCAGACCTGATTCCATCCTCTTTTGATTACAAAGCGGTCATTCATCGCTGGCGAGTCTCCTGTTTTCTTTTTGATGCGCTCTTACTGCGGTTTTCATAATCTTCATAAGCCTTCACGATCTTCTGTACAACCGGATGACGGACCACATCTTTGCTGGTCAGTTCACAGATGCCGATCTCATCCACTTTTTTTAATACTTTTAAGGCAACATCAAGACCGGATGCTGTGCCAGGTGCTAAATCCTTCTGGGTTGCATCACCGGTAATCACCGCCTTAGATCCAAAACCGATACGGGTAAGGAACATTTTCATCTGCGCCGGTGTAGTGTTCTGCGCCTCATCTAATATGATAAACGCGTTGTCAAGTGTACGTCCGCGCATGTATGCAAGCGGTGCAACCTCGATCAGCCCCTTTTCCATATTTTTCTGGAAGCTTTCTGCTCCCATGATCTGATATAATGCATCATAAAGCGGTCTTAAATACGGGTCGACCTTACTCTGTAAATCCCCCGGCAAAAATCCTAATTTCTCGCCGGCTTCGATTGCCGGACGTGTCAGGATGATTCTTCCCACTTCTTCATTCTTAAACGCCGTGATCGCCATTGCCATTGCAAGATAAGTTTTACCGGTTCCTGCAGACCCATGCCAAACACGATCATTTTCTGGCGTATCGCATCCACATATGCTTTCTGTCCAAGTGTCTTTGGTTTGACCGGCTTGCCGTTGATCGTATGGCAGATACAGTCCTTATCGATCTCCACGATTGCGGATTCTTTTTCCTCCTCCGAAAGTGCCAGTGCATAATTGACATTCTGCTCAGTAATGATATTGCCTCTTTTTGATAATTCGATCAGCTGTAAAAATACCTGTTCCGCTTTTTTTAAATTATGTTCCTCTCCAAGGAGCTTCATACTCTCACCGCGTAAAACCACAGTGACGTTTAAGGTGCGTTCAATTTTTTTGATATACGCATCAAACTGACCAAATACATTGGCCACATGATCAGTCGGTATATTTAATGATAGTTCAGTCAGACTCATCCGTCGGTTGCCTCTCTTCGCTCGATTGTTCGATGATTTTTGTCGGCTGATAGGAAACAATGGATTTTAAAGTGCCAATCGTTCCTTTCACCACATATTTTTTCTTCGTTCTCTCTATAATAACATTTTTTTCTGTAATTTGAATACCTTTTTCTTCCAAATCGTCAAGATATTTCTTAAGATCTCAGAAGCCAGTCGTTTTGCCTCCTTTTCTGTGTACGTCTTTTGCTCATTTTTATAGCCCACACAGGTCTGTCTGACCAGATAAACCGGAAGATAAAAATTATCTGTAAAGTGAAATTGTGACACATCCGACACAACTTCATATGGTTCTTCCACCGGTGAAAAAAAAGGATTTTCGATCAGATAATCCAGAATTCTGACCTGATAAGTTATTTTTTCTGCGCCGGTCGGCACTTTTTTTACATATTCCATCGGTATCTCGTCATGGTAGGAATATGTAACTTTTGCAATGATATCCGCATCTGCAGTGCGGTAAAGATATTGTGCCGTCTCTCCGTCATCATTTAGAATCTCAACATATCCATTGACTAACACATCTCCCTTTTTCACCGGGGTTCCTACAGTCACTGCCGGTGTACCACTTCTTGTGATCATTTCTGTGATCAAGCCATCATCGGCAGCAACGATATCGTGCGCTGTCTCCTCTTTCTTTTCCTCATAATTTTCTTCCGGGAGCAGATTTTCCTGGATATCAACCGTCATTTTGGTGCCGTAGATTTTGATGGAAGTCCAGATCACTTCGGGATAACGGCTTCTTAACGTTTCCTCTAAAGCCGCACAGTCAATATTTTTTTTCTTTGTGCCAAAAGAGGCATGTTCTTTCGAAAGAAAGCAGAGTACGACTTCCTCAGACAGATAGGAATTGCCGTTGACTTCAATATTCCAGATAAACCGGAAAGGTAATAGATCAGCCTGCAAATAACAGCATGCCCATGGCAAACATTTTCCGTTTGCGGTAATGGTACAATTCAAACGGCATGCCATATCTTTTTTGGATGTGGATATGTGTTCTTGTTTTTTTTAAGATCGGACGTAACTGCTTAAAACCTGCTACACTGATGCAGAATTCGTATCCATCTTTCGTGGATTTCAAATTCCAGATCAGAATATCATGGCTTCCGCATAAATTCAGGAAACGTTCCGGCGCATAACCGCTTAAACGGACATACACGTATCCTTTAAAATACTTAATTACCGAGAGCAGCATCTGTTAATTTTCGTACTGGATCGTGTCTAAAAACCCGGTAATTTTCATTTCCTCATTCGTGTAATAGTCGATTGCAAGATGTGAGCCGGAAATCAGGATCCTGCAGTTTTTTGTCTGTATTTTGATAAAGGAATCCTCATATTCCAGGATTCCTTTATAATTAGAAATCAGAACCTCATGCCTTCCGGTTGCAGTCACGATCGCTGCGCCGAGCATCAGATCCTTCGGCAGTTCTAAGCTGTTTATTATTTTTTCTTTCTGATTTTTCTTCATATATGATTGTATGAAGAAAAAAAAGATCTTATTCTTTATTCGTAAATATATTCTCTTACGACCGGCAGCATTTCTTTCGGCACGGCAGCAATTTCATAAGCATGCAGTACTTTTTCGGCAGCCGCATCCATTTTTTCACGATCATTTGCATAAATGACTGCCAGTGTGTTACCGGTATCTACAGCATCTCCATTTTTCTTCTTTAAATAAATGCCAACAGAAAGATCGATCACACTGTCCTTCGTTTCACGTCCACCGCCAAGTGTCATACAGCAATGCCAATATTTTCCGCCAGAATGCGATGCACGAATCCGCCGCACGCTGCTTTTACTTCGACCGAATATTTTGTTTTTGGGAACTTTGAAGTGTCATATACATAAGATGCATCCCCACCCTGCGCTCTCACAAACTCAGCCATTTTATCAAGCGCAGCTCCACTGTCTATGGAATCCTGCATGAGTTTTACCGCCTCTTCGCATGAATCTGCACGTCCTGCAAAGAGTAACATCTGGGCCCCAGTGCAAAGACTACCTCTTTAAAATCCGAAGGGCCTTCTCCTTTTAAGGTGTCGACCGCCTCGATCACTTCGATGGCATTTCCAACGGCATTTCCAAGCGGCTGGTCCATATCCGTGATGACTGCCGCCGTCTTTTTGCCTGCCATCGTTCCGATCGACACCATCTCTTTTGCAAGTGCGACAGAGTCTCATATTTTTTCATGAATGCGCCGTTTCCGGTCTTGACGTCGAGCACGATTGCATCACTGCCGGAAGCTAATTTTTTGCTCATAATCGAGCTGGCAATCAGTGACATCTGATCGACGGTAGCCGTGACATCACGCAGTGCGTACAGCTTTTTATCCGCCGGGGCAAGATTGGCCGTCTGCCCTGCCAGTGCAATACCGATCTCACGGACATTTTTAAAAAAGATTTCCTCCGGAAGCGCAGTCGTAAATCCCGGAAAACTCTCAAGTTTGTCAATGGTTCCTCCGGTATGGCCAAGTCCTCTTCCAGACATCTTTGCAACCGGAACTCCAAGAGAAGCAATGATCGGTGTCAGCGCTAACGATGTCTTATCTCCCACACCGCCGGTACTGTGTTTATCTACTTTCACACCCGGAATGGAAGAGAGATCGAGCACATCCCCGCTGTCACGCATGGCAAGTGTCAGGTCGACCGTTTCCCGTTTACTCATTCCCTGAAAACAGATCGCCATCGTCATGGCAGACATCTGATAATCCGGAATCGAACCGTCCGTAAAACCATCGATCATAAAACGGATCTCATCTGTGGTCAGTTCCATGCCAAGTTTTTTCTTTTCAATCAGGTCATACATTCTCATGTGCATAATCCTCCCTTGTATCGATATCAACAAAAAAATTCCGGCATTAAAACCGGATAAGAGAAACATCATCCGGGTGGGAACGGATCACTATTTTACCGCCGCACTCCCCGGTCAGTGCAAGCAGTTCCCGCGATAAGTTTCCGAAAAAAGATTGGGGCTGCGCAGACTGCCGTCACACGCTAAAGCCCCGATCCCTTTTTTGCTGCGAAAAAATGCATCCAGAAAGTCATGGAGTAATTCTGCTTTTACATACGGCTGGTCTGCCTGAAAAAACATATCATAGGAGACAGAATCACCCGTTGCTGTCACGGGATAAGTGACAGCTGTCTCTATGCCTTTTCGAATGCTTGAGGCAATTCCGTCGTTTTGCGTACCTTGATTGCGCACGACGATACAGTCGATTGCAGACAATTCTTTACACAACTGCTCAATTTCATCGTATGCAGTCACAACAATGATCTTACACGGATAACTGCACATATTCTGCAGGCGCACTAATTCTGTCAGACCATGCAGGAACAACGGTTTTCCATGAAATTCCGTAAGCAGTTTATTGCTGCCGAACCGCCTTGCGTATCCGGCAGCAAGATAGATCAGATTTATCTGTATCGTATCAGATCACCTTCATTCCCTTCAGGATTTTCTCAGGTGTGATCGGCAGTTCATTGATCCAGACACCGGTCGCATTGTAAACTGCATCTGCGATTGCCGGAGCCGGCGTGTTGATGACGATCTCACCGATCGATTTTGCACCGAAAGGACCGGTCGGCTCATAGCTGCTGTCAAATTCCACACGGATGCGGTCGGTATCTAAACGGCTTGGCACTTTATACTGCATGAAGGAGTTAGAAAGATTCTTTCCTCTCTCATCGTACCAGATATCTTCATACAGTGTCATACCGATTCCCTGTAAAAGACCACCCTCAGTCTGTACCCTTGCAAGTTGGTGTTTACAACCGTTCCACAATCCACACAGGCGGTGTAATCCAATAACTCGATAGCACCTGTTTCCGGGTCTGCTTCGATCTCCGCACACGCCGCCATAAATGGTGGCGGTGATACCGGAGAGCTGTGTGAGTATGTTACTTCCAGTGAGATCTCATTGTTGCACATGGATGCAGTTGCAATATCAAACAGACTCATTTTTGCGCCGTCCGACTCATCGATGACATTTTCTCCGTCAAAAGTGAGTGTCGAGGCATCTTTGTTCATGCGTACTGCTGCAAGCGCGATGATGCGTTCACGCAGCTGTTCACACGCCTTCACTGCTGCCATTCCGGTCAGATAGGTCGTACTGGACGCATAAGAACCGGAATCATATGGGGAAATATCTGTATCAACACCGTACACGGAAATATTATCGATCGGTGTCTCTAACACATCCGCCGCAAACTGGGCAATGATCGTATCGCACCCTGTTCCCATATCGGTACAGCCGACCGTGATATGATAAGTTCCCTCATCACTTAATTTTACCGTGACAGAACCGACGTCACAGTTGGAAATGGAAGATCCCTGCATTGCCATGCAACGCCGCGTGCACGGATCTTTCCATCCGGCATGACAGTGCGCATGCCTTTTTCTTTCCATCCGATCATATCAGAAGCCTTTAGCAGACATTCCTCTAAGCGGCAGCTATTCGCAGTCTCGCCATAATAAGCTGGCATCACATCGCCCTCATGGATCATATTCTTCTGGCGAAGCACGATCGGATCCATGGAAAGTCTGTCTGCCAATTTATTGACTGTGGACTCCACCGCAAAAATACCCTGTGTGGCACCGTAACCGCGGTAAGCGCCTGCGGACATCCGGTTTGTATAGACTACCTCATACTGAAAACGGAATGCCTCCGTGTGGTACATCGGGATGGATTTGTGGCCGCTTAATCCCACCGTAGTCGGACCATGTTCACCAAACGCCCCTGTATTTGAAAGTGTGTGCAGGTCGATGGCACGGATCGTTCCATCCGACATTGCGCCAAGACGTACACGGACTTCCATCTCGTGGCGCGGTGAGGATGCGATCATGGATTCCTCCCTGGTGTAGATCATTTTTGCAGGTTTTCCGGTCTTCCATGTTACGATCGCCGGATATACTTCCGTCACAACCGTCTGTTTTGCACCGAAACCTCCACCGATACGCGGTTTGATGACACGCACTTTTGCCTTGGAAATATCGAGTGCATTTGCAACGATTCTCCGCACATGGAACGGGATCTGCGTGGAACTGAGCACGATCAGACGGCCATAGGTATCCAGATAGGTACAGGTACGGAAAGTTCATCATGCTCTGCTGCATGGCTTTGACATGGTAAGTTTCGTCTAATACGATATCACAGTCCGCAATCACGGCATCCACATCACCCTCTCCGTCCACACCGGACGCACAGAGGTTCCTTTTGTTGTCCGCACCCACCGGCAGAGTGACTTCCAGTCATCCTCCGGATGTACTAAAACCGGATTATCCATTGCTGTATGGAAATCTAATACAGCATCTAAAACCTCATAAGTCACTTTGATCCGTTTTAATGCCATATCGACTGCTTTTTCGGTCTCTCCGGCAACGATTGCAACCGGATCGCCGACAAAGCGGACACGATCTTCTAATATATAACGGTCATACGGACTCGGCTCCGGATAAGTCTGTCCTGCCATGGTAAAGCGGCGTTTTGGAACATCTTTGTAGGTCAGTACACAGACAATACCGTCTACTTTTTCTGCAAGGTCTGTGCGGATCTCCTTGATCAGTGCATGCGCATGCGGACTTCTCAGAACTTTTACGACCAGACAGTCCTTTGGCGCCACATCATCCATATAAACCGGTTTTCCGGTCACAAGCGCCATCGCATCTTTTTTCATTACGGGAGCGTTGACAAATTTTCCCGGTTTTCTTAAGTTCGTACTGCTGTTCATGCTTTTCCCTCCATTTTAAACTTCAGGTATTCTTTGACTGCACGAAGCTGGCTCTCATATCCGCTGCATCTGCAGAGATTTCCGGCAAGATATTCCTTCATATCCTCCTCCGTCGGGTTTTCCAACTCATCCTCCATCGCAAGTACATTCATGATAAATCCCGGATTGCAGAAGCCGCACTGCTCGCCGCCCTGTTTTGCGAGATAAGTGCCAAATTCTTTTGCACGATCTTCCACTCCCTCTAAGGTTGTGATATGTGTACCGTCTGCTCTTGCCGCTAACACGGAACAGGAAAGCACCGGTTTGTGGTCGATCCACACGGTACAGAGACCGCAGTTTGAGGTCTCACATCCTCTTTTTACACTGTAACAGCCCTCTGACCGGACAAATTCTAACAGCGGCAGATCTGCTGCTATCTCGCGTGTGATTTCACGCTCATTCAGCCATACATGTATTTTCATCTTATTGTTCGTTCTCCATTTCTGATATTGTCTTTTTATAAGCAAAGACTTTCATACCTTTTTACACCAATGCCTGTCTTTTATTTTTCCAAAGAACAGATTGCTCTGCGGATCAGCACGCCAGCAACATGTTCTCTGTAATCAGCTCCAGCTCTGCGGTTGCTGCCATAAGTAAACTGATCTGCGCACCAGGTTGCAAGTTCCTTTACCAGTGCCTCATCTTTTTCAAATCCTTCCGGAAGCTGCTTTCCAAAACCATCCGGTTCACCGGAACCGAGCGGCAGCTCTACCAATCTGGCATGAACCGGTCTTGCTCCGATACTCACATGCAGACTGCATCATATTCAGACACTGCACAGGCAACCACCGGAAAATCGGTAGCCGTATTGCGCTGGCTTAAATAGGCAATGCGGATCGGCTTTTTTGCCACATGCAGAGCTACTAAAATATCATTATCATATGGCATATCAATAAATTCTTTTAAGGAAACCATACCTGCATGATACAGCTCTACCTGGGTATCCATTGCCAGAAATACGGTCAGTACATCGGAAAAACCAAAACGTCCGAAAATACTTCCACCTACGGTTGCACAGTTGCGGAACTGTACACCGACAATATGGCGGACACTTTCACAGATGGCTCCGTCTGTATATGCGGCAAGTCCCGCATGTTTTTCTATCTCACGCAGTGTTGTCATGGCACCGATGACAAACTCTGTATCCGTCTCGGTGATCTGATCCAGCCCAAGCCCTGACAGATCGATTGCCGTCGCAATTCTCCGGTCACCGATCTTCATCCAGACACCGCCTGCGATGATCTTATTATTCTTTTTCTGATTCAGCTCATACGCTTCTTCTAAACTTTCTACCTTGCGGTATTCATTGATCGTTAACATTGATTCCTCCTGTGTGTACGCATAAAAGGGTGCTATTTATATTATACTGTACAGAAGTACTGCCGTCAAACGGGAATAAGGGAAAACCAAGGACTTTTCACGGAAAACCAAGGACTTTTTCTGGAAAAACAAGGACTTTTTCTGGAAAAACTGTAGTTTCCCGCAAAAAAATGGGCATATTACGCAAACTCTCATTTGCAATATGCCCATTCTCTAAATAACTCTTATTCTTTTCTAATAAGTAAACAACTGCGTCCAGTACGGCGTTCTCTGACTATCTGTACGGTAACCGACACCAAGCTTCTTAAAGTTCGGGTTTAAGATATTCGCACGGTGCCCTTCACTGTTCATCCATGCATTCATAACCGCTTCCGGTGTTTTCTGACCCCATGCGATATTTTCCCCGGCTCTGCGATAAGTGATACCAAGATCTGTGATCGCCGTTCCAAAATTTCTTCCATCCGGTCTGGTATGGGAAAATGATTTTTCAATTTCTTTTGAACGTGTCATTGCGGCAGTCGCAACTGTATCATCCCATGTAAGTTCCGTTAAGCCGGCCTTTTTCCGCTCTGTGTTGACCAGTTTTAAAACCTGTTTTGCATAGGAATTTTCTGTTACGTCATCTTTCGGCTGTTCACTGTCTGTAGTACTGTTCCCACCTGATTCAGTACCGCCCGGCTGACTTTCTTCCGGCTTTTCTGATGTGTCTGGTTTTTCTGGTGTACCCGGCTTTTCCGATGTGTCTGGTTTCTCTGACGTATCAGGTTTTTCTGATGTATCCGGTGTCTGCTCTTCTTTGTCGTCTTCTGGAATTTCCGGTATGCAGTCTCCCGGTAAAACGATTGCCGGAAAACGATCACATATTTTTTTTCAATACATCATTGATAGAACCTGTCTCAACAGAGTTCCACTGATTTGTTGTGCAGTCCTTCTCATAAACTGAGATGTTCACACGGTTAGCGGACGCTGCCTCTACCGGTGCAGATACGCTCATCGCAATTCCAAGTGCCGTTGTAAATGCTAGTATTGTCTGTTTCTTCATGATATTCCTCCATTTGTAATTTTGCATTATGTAACAGTTTAAATATTTCTTATCCATTTCAAATATATTACATAATTGTTACAAGCAGAAGAATATCATAATTTATACTGCCATCCAACCGGTAAAATCTGGAATTTCCGGTATTTTTTACTCCACTCCCGTCTTTTTACAGACATCGTTCAGACAACAGCGGTCACAATACGGTTTTGTCCGCGCCGTACATACTTCACGTCCATGATACACAAAACGGTGACACAGATCATTCCCTTCCTCCGGCGGAATGATCTTCCAGAGTGCCATCTCTACTTTTTTGGGTTCTTTGATTCCATCGACAAGACCAATACGGTTTGCAAGGCGGATACAGTGAGTGTCAGTTACGATTGCAGGTTTTCCAAAGACATCTCCCATGATCAGGTTCGCACTCTTTCTTCCCACACCCGGAAGTTTTAAAAAGGGAGTCAAAATCTTCCGGCACATTTCCACCGTACTGCTCCCATAAAATCTTCATACATGCACTGATATCCCGTGCCTTGCTTTTTCCAAGTCCGCACGGTCTTACAATTTCTTCAATTTCTTCCACCGGTGCTTCGGCAAGTGCTTTCACATCCGGAAATTTTTCATATAATTTTTCTACAACGATATTTACCCTTGCATCGGTACACTGTGCCGCCAAGCGGACACTGACCAGAAGTTTCCACGCCTGGTCATATTCGAGACTGCATCCGGCATCCGGGTATTCTTTTTTCAGACGCTCGATCACTTCTTTGGCAAGTTCTTTCTTTCTCATGGTTAGCCTCACTTCCTTATTGTCTTATTACAAAATATATTCCCTTAAACACATTTATTCTAAGCGTTATTCTTGTCTGTTTTCAGGTATCACAAGTTTTAGCGCAGGCACCAAGCTTGTGATACCTGATATTCTATCATAAAACCTTACCTGAAACAATGAAAGCAATACTGGCCCAAATTACTTTCTCACTTCCTGCGCTCCATAAATAGATTTATCCCCGTTCACCAGATAAGCAAAAATGCATACGATCAGAAACGGCACCATATCATTTGCTCCAAATACTTCAAGTCCGATCAACACCGGCGCAAGCAGTGTGTTCGTTGCACCTGCAAATACAGCTGCGTATCCGAGTGCCGCACAGTGAACCGGCGAAATGGAAAGAATTCCCCCTAAAACAATTCCAAGCGATGCACCAATGGAAAATAACGGTGTAACTCCCCACCCTGATATCCGATTGCAAGAGTTAAAATTGTCAGCAGCAGTTTTAAGATCCAGTCATAAGAATAAATCATTCCGCCAGAAAATGCTGCCGAGATCAGATTGGTTCCAAGTCCGCTGTATCTTCCGTTGTAAAGCAGAAACAAAATCAGTGCTAACGGGATGGAAATAACACCTATCCTGAAATATGGATTTTTGATTTTTTCTCCGAAAACTTTTTTGATTTTGCAAGCAGAAACGAAAACAGCCGTCCGGTCAGTCCAAAAATGATTCCAAGCACAATGAGCCGGACAGCCATACCAGCATCTGATATCTCAAGTGTATCCTTAAGCGGCACATAAAATTTTTCCAGCCCCAGTGTATGGGAAGTATAAGCAGCTGTATATGAAGCAATCAGTGCCGGCAGCAGTGCTTCATACTGTATTTTTCCTGCAACGATCACTTCCATGGAAAAAAATACGGCTGTAAGCGGCGTCTGAAACAAACCACCGAACCCCGCCGCCATACCGGTGATCAGCATAACGCGGCTGTCTTTTGGAAGATGAAATCTGCGCCCAAGTGCATGTGATAACGCTGCACCGATCTGCACGGCGACGCCTTCGCGGCCGGCACTTCCTCCGAATAAATGCGTGATCCAGGTTCCAGACATGACCAGAGGAATTAACAACAACGGAATATCCTCTCTTTTTTTCTGTCCCGTCTCAAATACTAATGTCATCCCCTTTAAGCTTGTCTCGCTGAAATGATGATACAGCCATGTGATCAAAGGACCAGCAAACGGCAGAAACGGTATCAGATACAAATAATGGCCTGTCCGAAAATCAGAAATTGTCAGTAGTCCTCTGCCAAATACTGTATCAATGATTCCAACCAGTACACCGGTTAAAATGGCAAGCAATACATATTTCAGAGATAAAACAATCGTTTGTGATTTGTTTTCCATCCGTTTAATCCTTCGCTGTGCAATTTTTTGCACAAACATCCTTTCTTTATCTGATTATTTTTCGAAATCACAAAAAAAGCTGATACCCCCGTGCAGTCTACACAGAAGTCATCAGCTAAATTTAGCGGTTTCGAATTAATCGTGGGAGAACCTCATTCCCGTTTCATACTTTTTTCTGTAAAATATCATATTTTTCGCGCTATGTCAATAAAAAATATTTTACATTACAACTTTATTGTGATACAGTATTGCAGTAATGTTTCATTCATGATATACTTGCAAAAATTTATATGAACAGACAAAGGAGAGTTTTGTTATGACAGGACAGACAATAGGACTGCTTCTCGTCATGATCATTTATCTGATCCTGATGGTTGGCATTGGTGTACTCTATTCCAAAAAGAACAATGATGTTTCTGATTTTTATCTGGGTGGCCGTAAACTCGGGCCGATTGTAACTGCAATGAGTGCGGAAGCATCTGACATGAGCAGCTGGCTTTTGATGGGACTGCCCGGTGTTGCGTATCTTTCCGGTTGTGCTGAGGCCGGCTGGACTGCGATCGGGCTTGCAATCGGTACCTATCTCAACTGGCTGATCGTTGCAAAACGCCTGCGCCGTTATACCCACAAAGCAAACAATTCCATCACGCTGCCGGCTTTTTTCGAAAACAGATACCGTGATAAAAGCCATGCACTGATGGCAATTTCTGCAATTATGATCGTGATTTTCTTTGTGCCGTATACCGCTTCCGGTTTTGCTGCATGTGGTAAATTGTTTTCTACACTGTTTGGTGTTTCCTATCTTCCGGCAATGATTATCAGCGCGATCGTCATTGTTTTGTACACCACTCTTGGTGGATTCCTTGCCGCAAGCATGACGGATCTGATTCAGAGTATCATCATGACAATTGCACTCTTTATCGTTGTAATTTTCGGTATCCACACTGTCGGAGGATTTGATGCCGTTATTGCGAACGCAAAATCCATGAACGGATATTTAAGTCTTTTTTTCTTCCTATGACCCTGCAGCCGGCGCATCCGTTCCATACAAAAGTCTTACCATTGCATCAACACTTGCATGGGGACTCGGATATTTTGGCATGCCGCATATCCTGCTTCGTTTTATGGGAATCGAGGATGAGAACAAATTAAAAACCTCCAGAAGGATTGCATCCGTATGGGTTGTTATTTCCATGTTTGTTGCCATTTTTATCGGTATTATCGGTTCTGCAATGACCAAAGCCGGTGCCCTTGCGTTATTTGAGAATTCGGCTCAGTCTGAGACACTGATTGTCAGAACAGCTGTCCTTTTAAGTAATCACGGTGTTTTATCCGTTATCATGGCTGGACTTATTCTTGCCGGAATCCTTGCAAGTACCATGTCAACTTCGGATTCACAGCTTTTGGCTGCATCCTCATGTGTTTCACAAAACCTGTTCTGTGATTGCATGGGATTAAAGCTTTCCAAAAAATCTTCCATGCTTATGGCAAGACTTACAGTTGTTGTGATCGCCATTATCGGTTTTTTCATTGCCAGGAACCCAAACAGTTCTGTATTCCGCATCGTATCTTTCGCCTGGGCAGGATTTGGTGCGACTTTTGGTGCTGTCATGCTGTTTTCATTATTCTGGAAACGTACCAATCGAAATGGTGCACTTGCCGGAATGATTGTCGGTGGCGTTATGGTATTTATATGGAAATATCTGATTGCCTCACTTGGAGGCCTGTTTGGAATTTATGAACTGCTTCCGGCATTTTTATGTTCTGCATCTGCGATCGTTGTTGTCAGTCTTTTGACTGCACCACCTTCACAGGAGATCGTTGATGAGTTTGAGAGTGTATAACAGATTTTAAAAAAGATTATTTTATTTCGATCGAATACATCTAAAAAACGGGGATTACATACTATAATAACATGTAATCCCTGTTTTTTTCATGATAAAACACTAAGATTTACACTTTAACCTCTGTTTTTCCCCTGTTTCCAGCATAAATTCATAAACAGGGCCTTACAATCTTCAGCTTCCTCCGGGTTTACCGCATACATTCCCATCACAACACCGGTAAAACCTCCTGCAACTTCAGAAGATAAGTATTTTGTACGTGCGCTTCCAAGCAGAATTTCTTTCCGTCCACCACGCCATAAAAATGATACTGCGCCGGATCGGATACCACTTTTAAGGTAACCTCTGCATCATCCGGCAGTTCTATTTCTTTTACCACCATAATCGCATCCCCGATGCGCAGACGTAAGATCAATGTGCGCTTCTTCTCATCACATAAAACAGCCAGATCATAATGATGTTCCTCGGACAGATAAAATGTGATACCCGCTTCCGGCGAATTCCCGGAAAGTCCGACGGTAAGTTCTGTGTCAAACTCCGACTGGCGGACGCCTAAAAATGTTGGTGTTTCTGCATCATTTAAGGTAAAACGATTGCCCAAAAGTGTCACACTGTTTTTGGCAAATGCATAACATTCCTTGTGGTACTCACGCAGATGACAAAAACGCTGCGGCTCATTTTTTAATGTCTCAAAAGAAACATCATAACGTCCGTTTATTTCCTGTGCCGTGGCATTTAACGGCATATCCATCACAGATTCCACGGTTCCATTTACACCTGCAGTAAACCATCCATCGTTATCCCAGGTAACCGGAACTAAAAATACCTCACGTCCTAAATGATGGAACGGCATCCAGTCGCTCTGGATCCGGAATCCCAGACATACCATAAAGGTTTCCCCATAAGGTGTGGTGATAAGATCACCATGACCGATCCCCTGTATATGATTTTCATTGCCACCCAGATTCCGGTTGGTAAGTACCGGATTTTGGGCATACGCCTCAAATGGTCCGTAAGGATCTTTCGATCTTGCATAAGTCACCATATGTCCGTATTCCGTACCACCTTCTGCAACCATCAGATAATACCAATCACCGAAATGATACATGTGCGGGGATTCGATGTATCGTCCGCCGCTGCCCTTCCAGATCGGTCTGCTTTCCGTCAATCGTTTTCCGGTTGCGATATCGATCTCACACTGGAAAATACAGCCTCTTCCATCTGATTCGTCAGTTCCATTGCTGATAAAATAAACTTTATCTCCCTCAAAATATAAAGATGGATCAATGCCTCCCTGATCCACAAAAACAGGGTCTGACCATTCTCCATAGATATCGTCCGTATAGACATAAAAATTTTTCTGATAGGTATTGTTGTTGGTAACCATATAGAACCGTCCGTTATGGAAGCGGATCGTCGGTGCGAACACCCCGCCGGAACCGGGAACCTGATATAAATTGACCTGGCTTTTTCTGGTAAGGCAATGGCCGATCGGTTTCCAGTTTAACAGATCATCGCTTTCAAATAATGGAACCCCCGGAAAATATTCAAACGAACTGCAGGCAAGATAATATTTGCCGTTTGCACTGCAGATACTTGGATCCGGGTAAAACCCCCGGACAACTGGATTTTGTACTCTCATGTCGCTCTTCTCCTTCTGCAGCATTCCTCAACAGACTGTTTGATTCAAATTTCTGTCTGCCGAACTGCATTATTTATGATACGGTTCGCCATTCATAATCCGGTAACTGCGGTAAATCTGCTCTAGCAGGACCACACGCATGAGCTGATGCGGAAATGTCATTTTCGAAAAACTGAGTTTACAGTCAGCACGTTTTAACAGATTTTCCGACATTCCCAGTGATCCGCCGATCAGAAACACGATCTGACTGATTCCGGAAGTTCCGAGATTTTCAATCTTTTTCGATAACTCCACGGAATCTAACTCCTTACCATCGATTGCAAGGGCAAAGATATATGCACCCTCTTTTGCTTCTTTATCGAGACGCGTCAGGATACGCTCTGCTTCTTTTTCTCTGATCTGGTTTTCTACCGTATCACTTGCATTTTCCGGTGTCTTTTCGTCAGCGACTTCTATGATGTCTAATTTACAGTAACGGCTTAATCGTTTGCTGTATTCTGCAATTGCATCCCTGTAAAACTTTTCTTTGATCTTCCCGACACATAAAATTGTAATTTTCATAGTTCCTCACATTTTAAATAAAAATTATATTGTTTCCGGAATTATGCAGCGAACTGTTAATAGTCATTCTAGCAAATCCGCTTGCATGCATCTACATTATAATTTATACTAAAATTACTTGAAAAACAATAGATGTTCATACATCTGGAAATGAGGAAAACCATGTCACAGGAACCATTTGATTTTAGCAGTACAGCCGAGAGCGATTTCGCACCGTCTCACGCGTATGTATCGAAGAAAACAAAAAAAGAAGACGTCACATCTACCGCCTACACATTCACCATCGTAAGCGTTGCCGGTTTTATTCTTCTGATCTTGTTTGGACTGGATCTGCTTCCTTTTCACAGTGCTTCATACACGAAAACACTGATTCTTATCGTCATGGGAGTTATGTTTGCCATCTTCTTTTTCATCGGCATAAAATCCTTTATGGAATTAAAAACGCTTTCAAATGCAGCTGATCGTGAAGAAAAGCAGTTTGAAGAGATCTGCCACTGGTTTTAGATACCTACACAGCAGAAACAATCAATGCTGATGCCGGCATTTCAGACGATTCTGACGAGCAGAATTATTTTCTGCGCTATGAGGTCATGCGCAGTCTGCTCCTTGAAAAATATCCGAAGACAGATGCCTCCCTCTTAGATCACATTATCGAAACGATTTATGATAAAATATTTTTGGCTTAATACTTTTTTCTGTCAGATATATGTGATATAATAGGTAAAATATTTGAATTTATGAGGTGGCTATTGTGAAAATACTTGAAGAGAAGATTCTTTCGGAAGGAATTGCAGTCAATGAAGATATTTTAAAGGTAGACAGTTTTGTAAACCATCAGGTTGATCCTGTTTTAATGCATCAGATCGGTGAAGCATTTGCCGCACACTATAAAGATTGTGGAGTAACGAAGGTCGTAACGATCGAGAGTTCCGGTATCGCTCCTGCTCTTATGACAGCGTTAGCGCTGAATGTTCCAATGATTATTTTAAAGAAACAGCCTTCAAAGGTGTTAAATGATAATCTGTACCAGACAGTAGTCACTTCTTTTACCAAAGGGACAAGCTATGAGCTGACATTATCCCAGCAGTTTATCAATGAAAATGACCATGTATTGATCGTGGATGATTTTCTTGCAAACGGCGAAGCTGCAACAGGAGCAATCCGCTTGCTGCGCAAGGCACATGCAACGATCGCCGGAGTCGGTATTCTGATTGAAAAATCTTTCCAGCCGGGACGTGGAAAATTAATGGAACAGGGCATTGATGTATACTCTCTCGCCCGCATCAGTAAACTTGGAAAAGATCTGATTGAATTTATTCCGGAAGAAGAATAAATATATGCCTTTGGTGTACATTAAAAGCATGAAAAAAGTCAGTCACATGTTTGTGGCTGACTTTTTCATGCAATGTTTTCTTAGCTGTTTCCTTACGGATGATATCCCAAATTTACACGGTAGATATCACTGACTAACCCTGTCTTGTTATTTACTGCCATGACAGATAATACATAATCCCCTTCTGGAACAACAATCGGTTCTGTATAAACAGCCGATTCTGTTGTTGGATCTGTAAAATCCCATGTATAATAAATCGTGCAATCTTTCTGCTGTGTGATTGTTACAGTGGTCTCCTCAGAGAAAACTCCTCCATCTGGTGAGACAGATGCAGATCCGGTTTTTTAAACTGAATCTGGTATTCTTCTGTTACGATATCACTGTAGATGCCTTTTTCATTACAACATACAGCATTGATTTCAAAATTTCCAGTATGATTTAGCGGAATACCTCCCTGTGGATATGGAATCCCATTTTCTTTATCCGGAACAGTGCCATCCGTCGTATAATAAATGTCATTTCCGGCAATTGAGTAGATCACGACTGTAATATAATCATCATATTGCCCACTAAGCGGAGATATGATCGGTTCACCAACCTCATAATCATCGAATAATGCAAGTATATTCTCATCCGTAACATCTTCTTTTAAAGAAAGAATGCTGTCATAATCCCCCATTTCATCATAAATGGAGATCAGATGCTGATAAGCCTCTTTATTCGTTTTGTCAAGTTGAAGGATTTCCATATATAAAACGAGTGCTGAATCATATTCTTTCTGGCTGGTATAGATCTCTGCCATTGCCTCACGCACTTTGATATCATCCGGCTGCAATGCCAGTGCCGTCTTATAATATCGCAGTGCATTTTCATAATTACGATCCACCAGCTCTTTTTCTGCCATTTCAATCTGATAATCATAGGAATTTGCATTCTTATTATCGATATAAAGTTTTACAGCAATGCCAACAGCCGCACCGGTTATGATAAGACAGCAGCAGACAATAAGTGCCAAATGACTTTTTTTCTTCTTTTTTGTTTTTTTTGGCTCCGGTTCCTTCTCCTGCGGATTTTTTTCACCTTCTCCGTCTTTTAGAAGCGAACGCAGATAATCATCCTCAAGTACGTTGTAATCCGAAACTATCTGTGCTTCGTGGCCACAGACAGAACAGTAAAGGCAGCCTTTTTTTAACTCTGCCCCACACTTCGCACATTTCATGGGATATCCTCGCTTTCGACTTATTAGAATAATCCGGTAATCACACCGTTATCGTCAACATCAATTCCATATGCAGCAGGGTTTTTCGGAAGTCCCGGCATTGTCATGATTGCACCGGTAATGGCAACAACAAATCCGGCTCCGGCTGAAACATAAACTTCTCTCACATTAATGGTAAATCCACTCGGACGGCCAAGTTTTGTCTGGTCGTCAGACAGGGAATACTGTGTTTTCGCCATACATACCGGGAAATCTGACATTCCCATGTCTGCGATACGTTTTAATTCCTTTGCTGCGGCAGATGCATATGTCACACCGTCAGCCCCATAGATTTCTTTTGCAATCGTCTCGATTTTTTCCTCCAGTGACAGATCATCTGCATATAATGGCTTAAAGTGACTCTCTTTTGTTTCTAAAGTCTTTAATACTTTTTCGGCAAGTTCCACTCCACCTTTTCCACCGTTCTCCCACACTTTCGCAAGTGCAAATTCACAGTCTCTCTCTCGGCAGAACTGTTCGATATAATCGGTTTCTGCCTTGGTATCGGTTACAAATGAATTTAATGTTACAACAACCGGAACACCATATTTCTGCAGGTTTTCAATATGCTTTTCAAGGTTTACGATACCTTTCTTTAAAGCCTCTAAATTTTCCTCTCCAAGATCGGCTTTTGCAACACCACCATTATATTTTAATGCACGGACAGTTGCAACTAAAACAACGGCATCCGGGTGAAGTCCTGCCATACGGGATTTGATATCGAAAAACTTTTCTGCACCTAAATCTGCACCAAAACCGGCTTCTGTGATGACATAGTCCGCCAGTTTTAAAGCTGTCTTTGTAGCACGTACACTGTTACAGCCATGTGCAATATTTGCAAATGGTCCGCCGTGAACGATTGCCGGTGTATGTTCTAAAGTCTGAATGAGATTTGGTTTCAAAGCATCTTTTAACAATGCAGCCATCGCACCGGTTGCTTTGATATCATCAGCGGTAACAGGCTTTCCATCATAAGTATATGCAACAATGATCTTTCCAAGTCTGCGTTTTAAATCATGCATATCGTCTGCAAGACATAAAACAGCCATGATCTCTGATGCAACAGTAATTACAAAATGATCTTCCCTGACCATTCCATCCATTTTTCTGCCAAGTCCAACCACAATATTTCGGAGGACACGGTCATTCATATCCAGACAACGTTTCCAGACAACCTGTCTTGGATCAATGCCAAGTTCATTTCCCTGCTGGATGTGATTATCAAGTAAAGCGGCAAGTAAATTGTTTGCAGAAGTAATTGCGTGGAAATCTCCGGTAAAATGAAGGTTCAAATCCTCCATCGGAACAACCTGTGCATAACCGCCTCCTGCAGCGCCGCCTTTAATTCCAAAACACGGTCCAAGGGACGGCTCACGAAGTGCAATTACTGCTTTTTTTCCCAAGCTGTCCAAATGCCTCACCAAGTCCGACACTGATCGTGGTCTTTCCCTCTCCTGCCGGAGTCGGATTGATTGCCGTTACAAGGATTAACTTTCCGTCCGGCTCATCTTTTACACGCTCAATCAGTTCATCTGAGAGTTTTGCCTTATATTTACCGTAAAGCTCTAATTCATCCTCTGCAATGCCAAGTTTTTCCGCAACCTCACGGATGTGCAGCATTTTTGCTTCCTGTGCGATCTCAATGTCTGTTTTCATAATGATCCTCCTCGTGTCTTATAAATACTCTTCTTCATATTGTTCAAACTGCTCCTGCGTCATTAAAACGCGGCGCGGTTTTGTACCTTCTTCCGGGCCGACAATGCCGGCCTCCTCGAGCTGATCCATAATTCTTGCTGCCCGGTTAAATCCAACTTTAAAATAACGCTGCAGCATTCCGATCGAGCCTTTTTCTTTCTCGATCAAAAGCTTTGCGGCATCTGCAAAATATGCATCCCTTCCATCTCCGGTTCCTGAATTTGAATCAATGCTTACTGTCATATTTTCTGACTCTGCGTTGTTCATATGTTCTTCCACTGCCGCATTGTAGGAAACCTGTCCATTTTCTTCTTTGATGTAATTGACAACATCCGATACTTCCTTATCTGAAACAAACGCACCCTGTACACGCACCGGTTTTGGAATTCCCTGCGGATAGAAAAGCATATCTCCCTTTCCAAGCAGTTTTTCCGCACCGTTCATATCAAGAATCGTTCGCGAATCAATACCGGATGTTACCGCGAATGCAATACGGCTCGGCATATTTGCCTTGATCAGTCCGGTGATGACATTGACGGAAGGACGCTGTGTTGCAATGATCAGATGAATGCCTGCAGCACGCGCGAGCTGTGCCAGCCGGCAGATTGCGCCTTCAACATCATTCGACGCAACCATCATCAAATCCGCTAACTCATCTACGATAATGACGATCTGCGGCATTTTTCCGGTTTGGTTCTCCTTCCACATCCGGAAGGCTGTCGATCTTGGCATTGTATCCCTTTAAGTTACGGACGTGCGCCTCCGCAAACTTATTATAACGGTCAGTCATCTCTGCCACAGCCCAGTTCAGCGCACCTGCCGCTTTTTTCGGATCTGTGACAACCGGGATCAGAAGATGTGGAATACCATTATAAACGCTTAACTCTACAACTTTCGGGTCAACCATGAGCAGTTTGACATCCTTTGGGTCTGCCTTATACAAAATACTCATAATAATCGTATTGATGCAGACGGATTTACCGGACCCCGTCGCACCGGCAATCAGCAGATGCGGCATCTTTTCGATATCAGCCACAGATACTTTACCGCCGATATCTTTTCCGACACAAAAAGAGATCTTTGAAGGATGGTTCTGAAACTCCTCTGATTCCACCAGTTCACGGAACGATACCATGACATTTTCTTTGTTCGGCACTTCGATGCCGATTGCTGCTTTTCCAGGAATCGGAGCTTCGATACGGATATCCGCTGCAGCGAGGTTTAACTTGATATCGTCTGCCAAATTGACGATTTTACTTACCTTTACACCCATTTCCGGCTGCAGTTCATATCTGGTTACTGCCGGTCCACAGCTGATATTCGTGATTGTGACATTGACACCAAAATTTTTTAATGTCTGCTGCAGTTTCATGGCAGTTTCCTGCAACTGTTTTCTGGTATCTCCCTGCTTGTTTTCTGCCTGTTTTAACAGCGTAACCGGCGGGAAGACATATTCTTTCTCCGGCGGTACGATTTCAACATCCATCTCTTCCGGAATATTATCCATATCTTTCGTCTGTACTACTGTTTCATGCTGCACCGGCAGCACATCTTCAGCAGTTTCTTCCGGCAGCGGCTCAGATTCTAAATCTGCCCCAAATAACGGTATAGTATCCGTTTCTTCCTCATATGGAATCTCCTCTGCCCCCTGCTCCATTCCAAATGCCATCGCCGGATCAGGCGTCCAGGTATAGCAAACGGTGCTTCCTCTGCAACTGTCCGTGAAGCTTTCGGTTCTTCCATCTGGATTGGGAACGATACCTGCTCCTCCTCTGCCGCAAACAACTCTGTTTTTGCTGTCAGCGCCTGTCCCATTGCATCTAATGCCTCATCTGAAAATGCAGATGGTGTTGTATTTGATATCGTACTTCCTGCAGTCAGTGTGACATGTTTTTCCTCTTTGATCTCCGGCAAATCGATCATATCTTCCGGCAGAATCTCACTGATATCCTGGGAACGTTTCTGCGGTGTATCCGGAATCAGCTTTGTATCAATGGCAACGCCCTCAACCTTTCTGTCCATTCTGCGCTGCTGTTCCCGCTGCTCACGCTCTTCTCTTCGCATTTCAACACGTTCTCTGTGACGTTCATTGCTGATTTTGGCAGACTCATACACCCTGCGCCCACCTTTTTGCATGCCACGAAATGCAGATCGCTCCGTGATGAGTACAAGCGAGATAATGAGTACGATCACATCGATCACATATGCCCGATCACTCCAAATCCGGAGCATAACATATGGGAAAGTCCGCCTCCGATCAGCCCGCCTCCACTTTTCGCATCAAAACTGTACCGATAAGCATCCATTGCACTTTTTGCATCAGTTCCATCGGAAATGAGTTCAAAAAACATACATAAAAATGCCACAAACAAAATGACCGCCACTAATTTTACGGCTGCCACCCGGTTTCCCTGGTTCGAAACGGCAAAAAAAGTCCCCACCAGTAATACGATTGGAAATATATATGAAATAATTCCAAATAAACCAAAAAAGAAGCGGCTGACTGTACCGCCGATCGTACCGCCAAATCCAAAGTTACTGATAAACAGCAAAAGTGAAACAGCAACCACGATCCATAAAATCACCTCACGCGTAAATTCAGCTTCACGCTCCTGCTGTTTTTTTGTATTTCTCTTATGTCCAGAATTTGTTTTCCTGCCGGATGATGATTTTTTTCCGGTAGCAGAACGCTTCCTATTCCCTGTTGCCAAAATATTACCTCCAACTCAATTTCTGTAAATGCACAGATATATTGCATTTATTTATGCCATATAGATATATCCGCCAATCGAGATCACACCCACGATCAGACAGTAAATGGCAAAACCTGTAAATTTTTTTCTGCGTACAACGATAAGCATTGTCTTAATGCAGACATATCCCACCACTGCGGCTACGATCATACCAACTACATAATATGCAATCTCTGCACCGGAAAGTGCAACTGCCGTGCAGTCTTTTAATTCCAGTACCAGTGCTCCAAGAATTGCCGGTATTGACATTAAAAATGAGTATTTTACGGCAAAATTGCGGTTAAAGCCGCTGAGCAGACATGCCGTGATCGTTGTTCCGGAACGTGACAATCCCGGAAGTGTTGCGATTCCCTGTGCTATTCCGACTCCAAATGCATTTGTATATGTAACGCTCTTTGGCAATTTTTCTCCATCTCTGGTATGATCTGCAATAAAAAGCAGGACAGCGGTAAGGATCAGCAGATACCCGGTATCAGCAATATCTCCGATGCCATCTCGACAACATCTTTTCCAACCACACCGATGATTCCGGTTGGAATGGTAGATACAATGATCAAAACGACTAATTTACGGTAACTGCTGTTTACGATCCGGAGGTAAGGTTCGTCTGTCTTACCGGTTTTATTTCCGATAAACCGGATAAGGTTAATAAAACAGTCTCTGATTATTCCGATTCCCTCCACGATCATTTTTAAAACATCTTTATAGTAAACAATGCAGATTGCTGCTAATGTTCCGATATGTAAAAGGACATCAAACAGAAGTCCTGTGTCTGTATCCACACCAAATAATATCTTAAAAATCGCCAGATGTCCGGAACTGCTCACTGGCAAAAATTCTGTTAAACCCTGTATGATCCCCATTAGTATTGCCTGTAATAATGACATATCTGCCTCCTCTTTGTATCTTCGTAATAAATCGTTCTTTTGCGGTAACTTTTTACATACATATTTTATCTTACCATATTTGAGGCAGATTGTCATTAACTGGTTATTTTTTTTCTATCATCTGATGCAGTCGGGAAAATGCATCGGAAATACCACCGACTTCATTGATCAGTCCTTCCTCCACCGCTTCTTTCCCGACCAGGATTGTACCAAGATCTTTTGTGAGGATTCCTGTATTCATCATCAGCTCCTCCAGACGTTTTTCACTTGCTTTCGAATGGGTGCTGATAAAGTGAACGATCCGGTCCTGCATCTGTTTAAAATAGTCGTACGTCGGTTTTGCACCAATCACGGTTCCACTCATGCGCACCGGATGGATCACCATGGTTCCGGATGGCACAATAAACGAATAATCGGTCGATACCGCTAAAGGCACACCGATGGAATGACTGCCGCCAAGGACTAATGAAACCGTTGGTTTGCGGATCGATGCGATCATTTCGGCGATTGCAAGACCGCTTTCCACATCACCTCCAACCGTATTTAAAAGCAGCAGCAGCCCTTCTGTATCCGGGTTATCTTCCAGCTCTGCCAGTTTTGGAAGAACATGCTCATATTTCGTCGTTTTTGTGGTTGCCGGAAGACAGTCATGTCCCTCAATCTCCCCGATGATCGTCAGCAATGAAATTTTATTTTTCATCTGGATCTGTCCAAACTCTCTGATCTCCTCATTTTTCTTTTCCTGATTTTCTGCCATGATATTCTCCATTCCTGCGCTGTTTTTTGCGCATCTCAAGTTTGTGCGCAAGCACAAATCTTGCGTGTGAAAAATTCTTAATTTTTCACACTATACTCTTTTTTCCATGATATAAAAACAGGATGTTTGAACATCCTGTTTTTTATACGATATTCTCATTAGTATATCCGTCTGTAAAATAATCATACAGAAAATCAATTTACGTTTCTTTTATAAT